>Ga0210044_10000068_pt1 | contig 142644 bp, 124 predicted proteins | sample CryGey13umfilter_2_FD_183959 | JGI IMG/M metagenome (GOLD analysis project Ga0210044, IMG submission 183959) | Groundwater microbial communities from aquifer in Utah, USA - Crystal Geyser 4/9/14 3 um filter (SPAdes) (version 2) | ecosystem: Environmental > Aquatic > Deep subsurface >... | reverse complement strand
CCTGACCGGGAGAATGGAAGCATCGCATAGCGCGTGCCATTGCTGAGGAGCTTCGTCCGGGGGGTATCGCGCCTTGTGCGAGCGGGGTGGCCAAAACGAAGGAGCCCCGGGTTGTCACCCGGGGCTCCTCACGTCAACGGCTGTGGACCAGGGTCAGCTCTGTTTCTGCTTCATGCTGTCCTGCATCCAGCCTTTGGCCAGGATCAACGCCACGGGGCTGATCATGGCGATGAGGGCATAGATGAGCCACATGGGTTCGCTGTGGGTGGCCAGCCCGGTATCGGGATTGGGCAGGTACTTGGCCACGAAGAAGCCCGAGTAGAGCCCGGTGACCATCTTGGTCAGGAACCAGGGGAACTGCCCGATGCCCATGTAGGCGCCGGTCTTGCCTTCGGGAGCGATCTCGGAGATCCATTGCAGGAAACGCGGCTGCCACATGGCTTCCCCGACGGACATCAGCAACACATAGGTCAAGAAGAGCCAAAGATTGGGCCCCAGGGTCAACAGGAAGGTCGGCAGGGCCATGACCAGGGTCCCAATGATCATCATTTTGTAGATGTTCGCCCGGGCGGTCAGGCCCGCCACGATGGGGGCCAGGAAGAAGATGATGATGGGGTTCAGGTTGCCGAAGAACTCGAAGTACTGGCTGACGATTCCCCCGCGGAAGGCCCGATCGAGGTAGTACGGCAGGGTCAACCAGTTGTGGGCGAACAGGGTCTGCACCGGGATCAGGACGAAGATGAAGAACGTGAAGCGCGCGTCCCGGAAGGGATGGTCGGGGCGATGGCGCAGGAACTCCCACACCGTCAGGATGGCCAGGACACCCGCAACGGCAAAACCCCAGCCGAAGATGCCGGAAACGTCGGCCGCAGCCCGCGAATAGATACCGGCCGCCAGGGAGGCGAGGGTCAGAAGCACCAGAACGCTGAACAGGAGGTTGTTGATCGCCGCGGCGGCGAGGGCCGGAACACCCCCGGATTTCTCGACAATGTTGCCGTCCGCGTCCTTGGTCGCCTGGGCTTTGCTCTCGGCCGCGACGCGGGCGACCGCCGCGGCGTCGGTGCTGCGGGTCAGGATGACCAGGGTCACCAGGAGGGAGAGCGCCATCAGGCCGGCGTAGGTCCAGAAAACGGCGGTCAGGCCGTTGGGGGGAAAGGTATCGGTGAACCGATGCCGCACGAAGGGGGAAACGAAACCGGAAAAGAAGGCGCCCAGATTCATCAGACCGTAGATGACCGCGTATCCCATGGCTGCGGTCTGGGGGTTGGTGTAGCGCTTGACCCCCGCGTAGGCGGCGGGTTGGTAGAGCCCGTACGCAACCACCATGATCAACAGACCGGCGCACATGGTGAAGAACATGGGGGAGGTGAGGCCGTGGCCGAGGGGCAGGGTCCCCGAAAGGGCGATAAGGACTCGCCCGACCAGGAACATGATGAAGGCCAGGGTCAAGGCCTTGCGCACTCCGATGCGATCGCTCACCCCGCCCAAAAAGAGCATGGCGAAGGTGATGCCGCCGGTCACGACCGAATACACCCAGCCGGCCTGGGGGTCGGTCAACTGCACGTTCTCCGAGCAGTACTTGCCCAAAATGGTCAGAATACCGAAATAGACCAGCCCCTCCAGCACGTAGGGGATATTGACGCCCCACAGGGCCTTGGGGGCTTTGACGAAGGCGACCAGGGTCTGTCCCAACTCGCGAAACGAGTCGCGGACCACCTCACCGGCCGATTTCCGTTCGGCATGATTGTCAGCCATGAATGGGGGCATTCCTCTCGCTGGGGTCAAAAAACAAGCGCAACTGTAATACTCCCGGCGCTCCGAGCGCAAGCGGCATTGGGCGTCCGGTCAGGCCAGGGAGGCCTCCAGCCTGGCCCGAATTTCCTGCCGCGCGGCGGCGGCGGCGCCGACGCACCCGGATTGGGCGGCGCGGGCGCGCCCGAGGGTTTCGTCCGCAAAACCCGGAGCGGCGCTCTGGTCGAGGTCAGCCAGCGCGGCCAGGTTGATCAGAACGTTGTCGAAGGCGCCCTCGGCTCCGGCGACGGCCATCAGCACGGCCACGCCGGCGTCGCTGAGGCTGTTGGCGTTGCCGATCTCGGCCATGCGGTCGGCCATGGCCACCAGGCGCGGGGTCTGCTCCAGGACACCCAGCGGGATGCGCGTGGCTTCGCGGGTGGCCTCGGCGATGGCCAGGTCCCGCTCCTGGGCCTGCGGGGGGTTGCCCTTGGGCAGACGGAAACTGGCCATGACCTGGTTGAAGGCCGCGGTGTCCCGGTCCATGGCCGCCAGGAAGGCGTCCTTCAGTTCCTGGGCCTCCTCGGCCAGGGCGATGACCTCGTCCCGGACGGCGGAATAGGCCTTTTTCCCTGCGGTCAGGTTGCCGACCATGGCCACCAGGGCCGCGGCCTGGGCGCAACTGAAGGCCGCCACCGTGCCTCCGCCCGGTGCTGGAGAGTCACTGGAGAGTTCATCGACGAACTCACGTCCGGTCATGGAGACCAGGGGGCCGTCGGTCAGGCCGGCGCGGTACTCGATGACCTTGTCGGCCGGGTCGAAGGGACCAAGATCAGTCAGGCCCAGACTCTGGATGGCCGTTTCGATGATCATCCGCCGGGGGATACCGGCGCCCTGTCCGGCCTCCCTCAGGAAATGCCGGCCGGCGGCCAGCAGGTCGTTTTCCGGGATCAAACCCACCAATTCGCTGCCGGTCACGCGAACTCCCCGGTCGGCGGCGCTGCGGCGGCAGGCCTCGAAGGCCTGGTGGGGCTTGGTCACGGCGGTGTTGACGAGGTTCATGGAAACCTGGGCCCGGTCGTATTCCGGGATGACCCAACCCACGGCCTTGCAGGCTTCCAGCTGGTAGGGGCCGGGCACGAGTACGGGTTTGCCCGCGGCGTCACGCACGATTTCGCCTTCCTGATCCCTCTGGGCGCGGCCGGCCTCCTTGACGTCCAGGGCGATCTGAGAAGCGATGCTCTTGTCGCGGGTGTTCAGATTGACGTTGTATGCCACCAGGAAGCCGCGGGCGGCCACGTTGGTCGCGCCCGTGCGGGCGGTGTGCTCGTTCCAGGCGTTGGGCCCGAAATCGGGTTCCCACTCGGGGGTGCCCAGCTTGTTGGGCAGCGCTTCATATTCACCCTGTCGGACGTGGGCCAGGTTCTTCCGCTCCGGGCGGGAGGCGGCTTCTTCGTAGAGGTAGACCGGAATCTCGAGTTCCTCGCCGATCCGGCGCCCCACCGCCCGGGCGATATCCGCGCACTCGGCCATGGTCACGCCCCGAATCGGCACGAAGGGGCACACATCGGTGGCCCCGTGGCGGGGATGTGCGCCGCTGTGGCTGCTCATGTCGATGAGTGATGCGGCCTTGGCCACGACGCGGAATGCGGCTTCCGCCACCGCAGCCGGCGTACCGATGAACGTGATGACGGTGCGGTTGGTGTCCGCGCCGGGATCCACATCCAGCAGGTGGGCGCCTGCGGTCCGCTCGACTTCGGCGGTCACCGCGGCGATGATCCCCTCATCGCGGCCTTCGCTGATATTGGGTACGCACTCGACGAGCTTTTCCATTTTGTTGCTCTCCTGAACAAACGTGGAATATAATCCGGATTATCGCCCATTCGGTCAGAAGGTAATCCCTGAGCGAAGTGAGATCCAGCCTCGACATCCTCTTGAAACCAATTTGCATCAGTTTTTGATCGTCCATTGCAACCTGGGTCCGGGAAGTCTATATTATCCGGAGCAGCGGGTGATGGCACTGGAAATGGGCGCCATCCCCGTGTTTTCGCCTGCGGGCTACAATCCGGCAAGATTATCCAAATGAGGTGAATGGGAATGTACACCCCAAACCCCAACGACCGCGTCGCCATTTTTATCGATGGTGAGAACATCCACTACAGTGCCAAGCATCTGAATATGCGGCTGGATTACCTGAAATTATGCAGGAAGTTGACCGCAGGGAGGCGGCTGATTCGCTCATACTTCTATACCGCCGTCGGCAATCAATCGGAAGGGAAAATCGATTTCATCAATTTTCTCAAACTCAACGGTTTTACGGTGGTGACCAAGGAGATCAAATCCTTCAGCGACGCCGACGGGGGAGCGCGCAGCGTGCGCGGGAGCCTGGACATGGAGCTGGCCATCGGGGTGCTGGAAATGACTCCAAGCCTCGATACCGTGATCCTCTGCACCGGTGACGGCGATTTCCGGGGTCTGGTCGAGGCCGTCGCCCGTCGCGGCGTGCACGTGGAAGTCTGCGCCCTGCGGGAAATGACCAGCACCGACCTGATCGCCGCTGCGGACAGTTACACCGACCTGGCCACCCTGAAAGAGGACATCTTCCTGGCAGCTCCGCCGCCCCGCGAGCCCAGGGAGGATCTGCCTCCCGTCGAAGACGACATCGACGCCTTCAACATCAAGGACACCAGTTTCGACTTCTGACGGGTCCGAAATTCGAGTTGATGGCACGGGGACGCAGCTGCATCCCCGTATTTTATGGACCCCGGCCGGCTGACATGGCCTCGTGGTAGGCCTGCATCAGAGTTCGGGTCATCGGCCCCGGGCTCCCGTCCGCAACCGGCCGGCGGTCTATGCTGACCACCGGGAGGATCTCGCGGACGCTGCTGGCGCAGAACACCTCGTCCGCCTCGGCCAGGTCACGGCGATAGAGGTTGCCGGTCTGGGTTGCGAACCCTGCCTTGTCCGCCAGCTCGAGGACGCGGCCCCGGGTCAGCCCGGGGAGGAATCCGCCGCGGGCCGCAGGTGTGCAAAGCTCGCCCTTGCGGACCAGGAAGAGGTTGCTGACCGCCCCTTCCAGGAGTCGACCGCGGGACGTCGTCAACAGGGCTTCCTGGCATCCGGTGCGCGCGGCCTGGCGCAAAGCCAGGACGGTGGTCAGGCCATTGAGGGTCTTGAGTTCGGGAAAGTGGGAGCGGGCGTAGGCGGGGCCCAGGACCATCGCCGAGATCCCCTCCTTTTGCCAACCGGCGATGTGTTCCCCCACCGGCACCAGGGTGGCCAGGATGGTCGGAAGCAGGCGCTCCAGATTCCGCAAGGGAAGCGCCTCGGCCGGGTCGCCACCGCGGCTGACGGTTATGCGCAGGCGTCCGTCCTCTTCGCTCAAGCCATTGCGGCGGATGAGCTGGGTGCCGATCTCCAGCAGGGTCGGGAAATCCAGGTCCAGAGGAATCTCGAGGGCGTGGGCGTGGGCCGTCAGGCGGCGCCAGTGGGGTTCCAGGTCGACCGCCCGGCCCCGGTAGGTGCGCAGAGTGGTGTACACCCCGTCCCCGTAGAGGAACCCGCCGTCGAAGGCCGGAATGCGGGCTTCGGCGGCGGGTAGGAATCGACCGTTGAGATAGACTTGCATGGGGGACCCTTTCCCGCCGGCCACCGGCCGAGCCGGGTCAGGATCCCACAGACAAAGCGGGAGCGCAAGCCGAGGTCAGTCGCCCAGGAAAGCGGGCAGCAGGGTCTCGATGCGCTGCAGCTCCTGCTTGACTTCCTCGTCGCCGGGGTCGACAGCCAGCAGGGCCAGAGCCTGGTCCCTGGCCGTAGACAGATCCACCGCCGACCGGTTCAACAACAACCCCAGCAGACGGCGCCGGATGCGATACTCGTTGGCATGGGTCAGGGAATCCTGGCAGAGATCGATGGCCCGGCCGGAATCGCCGGCGGCTTCTTCCAGGTCACACAGGTTGAGCAAAGCCCCGACGTGGTCGGGCGCCAGGGCCAGCGCCGATTCGAGGTGGGAGCGGGCACGGTCGACCGCGCCCGTCAGATAGGCGGTGACTCCCAGGTTCATCAGGATTTCCGGGTCGTTGGGCTGATGGTGCAGCGCGGTCTCGAAATCCAAGGTCGCCGCCGCGAAATTCTCCTGCTTGGCTCGCATCAGCCCCCGGTTGAAATGCACGTTGGGGTTGTTCGGCAACAGGCCCAGGACGTGATTGAAACACGCCTCAGCCTCCGCGGTGCGGCCCAGGGCGGCGTAGAGCGCGCCCAGATTGTTGTGGCCTTCGGGTCGGTCCGGAAAACGCGAAACCACCGACTGGAAATGACCCAGGGCTTCCTCCAGGTTTCCTTCATGCAGCGCGGATGTGCCCTGGGCGACAAGCGCGGCCAGGTTTCCGTCCGGGGTCGAGGCCGATTGGCTATTCTGATGGTTGTGGTGCGGCATATTCGCTTCCTCTCCGGGATGGGTCTCGTCATTTCTCCTTTGCCCAGCGGCAAGTCATGTGCCTGAGGGGGCAGGGGATGACGACCTTTCCGAATTCCGGCGGAATTTATTTAATGCGTTTTTGGACAGCCATTTACCCTGTAACAGCCGCGGAGCAGGGGACACGGCAAGAATGGGCGCATCCGGGAGCGGCAAAAAGATGGCCGCTGTGGTCCCTGATTTCTGGGCACTCCCAGTGCGATGTTGACACTGTCAATCTCTCTGTTATTTTTGCAACAAGAACCACCACGGCCTTCCCGAGCGAGGGCCGTGATCATCTTGGTGAGCACAATTCCCGGGAGTTGGAATGTTCGAACGCTTCATTCCCGTCTTGCTGGTCCTGGGTGTCGCCGGGGCGTTCTCCGGAGTGTTCCTGGCCATCAGTTTCCTGTTGGGACCGCGACGCCCCGACGCACTGAAGGACTCCACCTACGAGTGTGGCATACCGGCCCGCGGGTCCATCCAGATCCGTTTCTTCGTGCGCTTTTTCCTCGTCGCCCTGTTCTTCCTGCTGTTCGACCTGGAGGCCGTGTTCCTCTATCCCTGGGTCGTGCTCTACAAGGGCCTGCTGGCGTCCGGCGCCGGGGGATTCGCCTTGACCGAGATGGGGGTTTTCCTCCTCGTGCTCCTGACCGGTTTCCTCTACGTCTGGAAGAAAGGCGGTCTGGAATGGCAGTAGATCTGGAACAGCCGAGCAACTTCATCACCACGAGGCTGCGCCAAGCGGTCAACTGGGGACGCAAGTACAGCCTGTGGCCCCTGCCCTTCGGGGTGGCCTGCTGCGCCATCGAATTCATGAGCACCGTATCGAGCTACAACGACATCAGCCGGTTCGGTGCGGAACTGGTGCGCTTCTCACCGCGGCAGAGCGACCTGATGATCATCGCCGGGACCATCAGCTACAAGCAGGCCCCGGTCCTCAAGACCATCTACGCCCAGATGGCCGAGCCCAAGTGGGTCATCGCCATGGGCGTCTGCGCCAGCAGCGGCGGCTTCTACAACAACTACAGCACGCTGCAGGGCGCCGATCACGTCATCCCCGTGGACATGTACGTCGCGGGCTGTCCGCCCACGCCGGAGAATCTGTTGCATTCGCTGGTGCTCATCCAGGAGCAGGTGGAGAAGGAGGGGCTGGTCCCCTCGACCGTGCGCCACCCCGACCGGGTCGGCGCCTGAGTTCCCGAAGCGTACACCCGGGCGCGTCCCGGAACCTGCAACCGTACGGGCGGATACCGGCCCGCGACGGGAGGACGGAAAGAGCATGAGTCAACAGCTTGTCGAGCGACTGCAGCGGGAATTCGGGGATCGGATCCTCGCCGCCACCGGTATGCACGGCGACGAATCCGTCACCGTCAGCCGCCAGGACCTGCCCCTGGTATTGGCGCACTTGCGCGACCAGGAGGGCTGTGAACAGCTTTCCGATATCGTCGGCGTCGATCATCCCGAGCGTGCCGCACGATTCGAGGTCGTGTATCTGCTGCGGTCCTACAGCAAGCGACACCGGATCCAGGTGTCGGTGGATGCGCCCGAGGACGAACCCGTGCCCACCGCATGCGGCCTGTACCGCAGCGCCAACTGGCACGAGCGCGAAGTCTACGACCTGTTCGGGATCCCCTTTTCCGGGCATCCCGACCTGCGCCGGATCCTGTGCCACCACCAGTTCGAGGGCCACGCCCTGCGCAAGGACTACCCCATCGAGCAGGGGCAGGAGTGCACCCGCCCGGAGAACCTCTTCTCGGACGAGGACATCGCCCATGCCGCCCGCCGCGCCAATGAGATGTCCAGCAGCCCCGGCGCGGTGGTGGATGAATTGCACCCCTCGGACCTGCTGACGATCAACCTCGGCCCCAGCCACCCGGCCACCCACGGCGCTCTGCGCGCGGAGTGTCTGCTGGACGGGGAAACCATCTTGGACGCGCGCACCGAGATCGGGTACATCCACCGCTGCTTCGAGAAGGAGGCGGAGGATCACACCTGGGCCCAGGTCATGCCCTACACCGATCGCCTCAACTACTGCTCCGCGATGCTGAACAACTCCATCTACGCCATGGCCGTGGAGAAGATGTTCGGGGTGGAGGCGACTCCGCGCGCCCAGGCCATCCGCGTGATCGTCAGCGAGTTGAGCCGCATCATCGACCACCTGGTCTGCGTGTGCACGAACCTGGTGGATCTGGGCGCCCTGACCAACTACTGGTACCTCTACAACGTGCGCGAGAGCATCTACCAGAGTCTGGAAAAACTCTGCGGTTCCCGCCTGACCACGAACTACGCCCGCATCGGCGGCATGAGCCACGACCTGTACGACGGATTCGAGGATGAGATCCGGGTCAAGCTGCAGGAACTCGAACAGGGCGTGACGGACGTCACCAAACTGGTGGCGCGCAACCGCATCTTCCTGGACCGCACCGTCGGCGTGGGCGCCATCAGCACCGCCGACGCCCTCAACTGGGGTTACACGGGACCCTGCCTGCGGGCCACGGGGCTGGCCTGGGACCTGCGCAAGGAAGCTCCCTATTCGGGCTACGATCAGTACGAATTCGACATCCCCACCGGGACCAACGGGGATACCCAGGACCGGATCATGGTGCGGATGGCGGAGATGGTGCAGAGCCGTCGCATCATCGAGCAGGTGCTGCAGAAGATTCCAGGCGGTCCGGTCGACCTCGACGACCCCCGTATGGTCCTGCCGCCCAAGGCACAGGTCTACGGGAGCATCGAAGGGGTCATGAACCAGTTCAAGTTGATCTTCGAGGGGATCCAGGTGCCGGCCGGCCGCGGCTACGGGTTCGGCGAGGGCGCCAACGGGGAACTGGGTTTCTACTGCATTTCCGACGGTACGGGTCATCCCTACCGCATGAAGGTCAGGCCGCCGTGCTTCCCGATCTTCTCGTCCTTTACGAGCCTGGTCCAGGGCCGGATGCTACCGGACGCCATCGCGACCCTGGGCAGCCTGAACATCATCGCCGGCGAACTGGACCGCTGACCGGGTCCCAACGAGGAAGGTTGCATGCCGATGAACAAGCCGGTAAGCGCAGACCAGAACCCGCAACCCAGCGCCGCGGTGGCGGCGCAGATCGACGCGCTGGTCGCCCGCTACCCCAATCCCGCCAGCGCCCTGATGCCCTCCATCTGGGCCATCATGGATGAGCTGGGTTTCGTGTCCCCCGCCGGGGTGGATCTTCTGACCCAGAAGCTGGAGGTGACGCGGGCGCGGGTGCAGGAGGTCCTGACCTTCTACACGATGTTCCGCTCCGAGCCCCAGGCGCAGTACGTGCTGCAGGTGTGCCACAACATCAGCTGCCACATCATGGGTGCGCGGACCCTGATCGCCCACCTGGAGAAACGTCTGGGCATCCGCCTGGGGGAGACGACGCCGGACGGCAAGTTCGCCCTCGAAGGCGTCGAGTGCCTCGGTGCGTGCGGCATGGGCCCGTGCCTGCAACTCGGCAAGCACCTCTACGAACACCTGACCTGCGACCGGGTCGACGAGCTCCTGGAAAGTCTGCGCCGCGGCGAAGTGCCCCGGGCCGACACCGAGCGGGAACTGGAGGCATAAGGTGAAGGAATACAACATCCTGACCTCGCGTTTCGGCCGTTCCGACGGGCACAAGCTCGCGGTCTACGAGCAGGAAGGCGGCTATCAGGCCCTGCGCCGGGTGCTGGGGCAGGGCGATCCCGCAGCCGTGCGCGAAACGGTCAAGGAGGCCGGACTGCGGGGCCGAGGTGGCGCCGGGTTTCCCACGGGAGTCAAGTGGGGCTTCGTGCCCCAGGGCGCCGAGGAGGTCTACTTCTTCGTCAACGCCGACGAGAGCGAGCCGGGCACCTTCAAGGACCGCCTGCTGCTGGACTACGATCCCCACCAGACCCTCGAAGGCACGATCATCAGCTGTTTCGCGGTGCAGGCCAAACTGGCGTTCATCTACATCCGGGGGGAGTTCGGCTGGCTGATCGACCGGGTCCAGGCCGCCGTGGATGAAGCGTACGCCGCGGGCTACCTCGGCAAGAATATCCTGGGCAGCGGATTCGACCTCGAGGTCATCGTGCACAAGGGCGCCGGAGCCTACATCTGCGGCGAGGAGACCGGCCTGATCAATTCGGTGGAAGGACGCAAGGGCCAGCCCAGCATCAAGCCCCCCTTCCCGGCCGTGGCCGGTTTTCTCGGCAAGCCGACCATCGTGAACAATGTGGAGTCGGTGGCGAGCGTGCCCTGGATCATCAACAACGGGCCGCAGGCCTACCGCGCCGTCGGCACCGAGAAATCCCCCGGCACCAAGCTCTTTTCCGTGAGCGGGCCGGTCAAGAAACCGGGCGTCTATGAGATCCCCCTGGGGTTGCCGTTCCGCGAGTTCTTCAACGACTGGCTCGGGGGCATGGTCGAGGGCGAGCAGCTCAAGGCCGTGATCGTGGGCGGGAGTTCGGTGCCCGTGCTGCCGGCGGCCGAGGTGATGAACGTCAACCTGGACTACGAGTCCCTGCAGCAGGCCGGCACCATGCTGGGCTCCGGCGGCATGATCGTCATTCCCGAGAGCTGCGACATGGTGGAGTTGATCCAGGTCCTGATGCATTTCTACTACGACGAATCGTGCGGGCAGTGCACCCCCTGCCGCGAAGGCACCGGTTGGCTGCACCGCATCGTCAAGAAGTTGCGCCGGGGCGAAGGCACGGCCGAGGATCTCGACCTTCTGGCGTATGTCTGCAACGGCATGGCGGGGCTGACGATCTGCCCCTTGGCGGATGCCGCCGTGATGCCCATGCGTAGCTTCCTCGGCAAGTTCCGCCCCGAATTCGAGGCCCTCATCCGGGAAACCGCCGTCGCCGGGCCCCAGACCCGCTGGCCGCGCGGCGAGCAGGAGTGACGCAATGGCCAAGCTGACCATCGACGACCAGGAATTCGAGTTCCCCGACGGGACGAGCCTGTTCGATGCCTGCCGCGAGGCGCGGGGTGAGGCCCTGCCGCATTTCTGCTACCACCCGGACCTGCCGGTGGCCGGCGTCTGCCGGCTTTGCCAGGTGGAAGTGGAAGGCATGCCCAAGCTGACCATCGCCTGCAACACCGGCGTGCGCGACGGCATGGTCGTGCGGACCCGCAGCGAGAAGGTGACTCAGGCGGTCCAGCAGATCCTGGAAATGCACCTGATCAACCACCCGGTGGACTGCCCCATCTGCGACCAGGCCGGCGAGTGCGGGCTGCAGGACCAGTACATGGATTTCGGCCTCTACGAATCCAAGGTGGAGATGGCGGCGAAGGTCAACAAGCGCAAGGTCAAGGTCATCGGACCGCAGGTCATCCTGGACCAGGAACGCTGCGTGCTGTGCAGCCGCTGCGTGCGCTTCTGTCAGGAGGTCACGGGCACCGGCGAGCTGGGCATCTTCAATCGCGGGGACCGGGCCGAACTCGACGTGGCTCCCGGCGTGGAGCTGGACAACAACTACAGCCTGAACACGGTGGACATCTGTCCCGTCGGGGCGTTGACCAGTAGGGATTTCCGCTTCGCCAAACGGGTATGGATGCTCAAGAGCGCCCGCGGTGTCTGCCCCGGTTGCGCCACCGGATGCAACGTGCGCATCGATCACGAAGGGGGAAGGGTTTTCCGTCTCAAGCCCCTGCGCAACCCGCAGGTCAACGGCTCCTGGATGTGCGATCGCGGGCGCATGACCTACAAGGCCGTGCACGACGAGCGCCGTTTGCTCCAACCCGTGCGGGACGGCAAGGACCTGACCTGGGCCGAGGCCTCCGGCGCATTGGCCGGGATGCTCCAGGGACGCTCACCGGCCCTGGTGGTCATCGGCCCCCACGCCAGCCTTGAAGAGATGTACCTGGCGCGGGATCTGGCTGACCCTGCGGCCGTGGTCTCGGGTCCGCACGACCTGGATCGCGGCAGCGGCGACGACATCCTGCTGGATGGCGACCGTTCACCCAACCGCAAGGGGTTGGCCTCCTTGGGGATCACGGAGCTGGGCGCTGCGGACCTGGCTGCACGGGTCGGCGCGGCCGGCGGGCCGGTTCTGGTGCTGGGCGGAGACCCCGGGCGCGACAAAACCGTGGCGGGGGCCTTGGCGCAATGCGCGAACCTGATTGCCATCGCCACCCACGACGGCCCCACCGTCCAGGCGGCCGCCCTGGCCCTGCCCGGTGCCGCGTGGGCCGAGAAGGCCGGCACTTTCGTCAATCGGCAAGGCCGTTGGCAGGGCTTCGCCCAGGCCGTGGCCAGACCGGGCGCCGTGCGCGACGTGTGGCGGATCCTGGCTGAGATTCAGGCCCTGGCCCACGACGGGTCCGGACCGCAAAGCCTGCGCGCCGTGCGGCAGGATCTTGTCACTTCCGTCCTGAGCGAAGGGGAACTGGACATGGATCGGATGCCCGAACAGGGTTACGTGCCCGGCGGGGGTGAACAATGACCATCGTCTATGAAGCGCTGGCCAAGATCGGCTTCATGTTCGCCCTTATCATGGGCATGGTGGTGGTCCTGATCTGGATGGAACGCAAGGGTGCGGCCTACATCCAGGACCGCACCGGTCCCAACCGGGCCGCCATTCTGGGCGTGCGCCTGGCCGGCCTGGTCCATCCCGTCGCCGACGTGTTCAAGCTCCTGTTCAAGGAGGACGTCACCCCGACCAACCGGCACCGCGCCCTCTACAACCTGGCGCCGTGGCTCGTGATGACCGTTGCGCTGAGTACCTATGCGGTCATTCCGTTCGGCGACTTCCTGACCGTGGCCGGTCGGCGAATTCCCCTGGTGGTGGCCGATCTGGACGTGGGGATGCTCTACATCCTGGCCGTGGCCAGCCTGGGGACCTACGGGGTGGTCCTGGCCGGCTGGGCCGCCAACAACAAGTTCACCTTCCTGGGGGGACTGCGGGCGACCGCCCAGATGATCAGTTACGAGATCAACATGGGGTTGGCCCTGCTGGGGCTCATGCTCGTCTTCGGCAGCCTGCGCGTCACCGACATCACCGCGGGGCAGGGCGCCCTGTTGTGGGGCTTCATTCCCATGTGGGGCGTCGTCGTCCAGCCGCTGGGTTTCCTGCTCTTCATCACGACGGTTTACGCCGAGACCAACCGCAACCCCTTTGATCTGCCGGAGGGCGAGTCCGAGATCGTGGCCGGGTATCACCTGGAATACAGCTCGATGAAGTTCGCCCTTTTCTTCATGGCCGAGTACGCGCACATGGTGATCGGTGCGGCGCTCATCTCCACGCTGTATTTCGGCGGCTATCAGGTTCCCTGGCTGCCGCGACCGGCCCTCGAGTCCCATGCGGGGTTGCTGTTGACCGGAACCCTGATCTTCACCCTGGTGATGTCCCTGCTCATCGCCTTTGCCTTTCTGCGACGGGCAAGCCGCGAGCGCGGGAAGTTCCAGGACGCCCGGGATCGGGAACCGGGCCTGGGAGCGGGGCTGTGGCTGATCATCGGCCTGGCGGCCGCCGCCGGATTGACGCGCCAGCCCTGGGCCGTGGGATCGGCCGGTGCCGAGGTCTTCGCCTCGTTGGCCCAGGTGGGCGTCTTCCTGTTCAAACTCGTCTTTTTCGCCTGGCTGTTCATCTGGGTCCGTTGGACCCTGCCGCGATTCCGTTACGATCAGCTCATGAATCTGGGGTGGAAGGTCATGTTGCCGTTTGGCGTGGCCAACCTCCTGGTCACCGCCTTGGTCATGGCCGTCGTCTAGGATAGGGAGCGCTATGAGTTTCGAAGGATTGCCCATCGGTACCGCAGCCAAGAAGCGGAGTTTCCGGGAGAAACTCTACTTTCCGGAGATTCTCCGCGGCCTGGGCGTAACCATCCGTCACCTGCTGCACAACATCCTGCATACCGCCGATATGCCGACCATGCAGTACCCGGAGGAGAAGCGGGTCTACAGCGACCGTTTCCGTGGTCGCCATCGTCTGATGAAGCGCGAGGACGGTTCGCCGCGCTGCGTGGCCTGCCAGATGTGTTCGACCGCGTGCCCGGCCGACTGCATCGACATCGTGGCCGCCGAGCATCCGGACCCGAGTATCGAGAAGTATCCGGCTACTTTCGATATCGACCTGTTGCGCTGCGTGTACTGCGGCCTCTGCGAGGAGGCCTGCCCCTGCGACGCCATCCGCATGGACACGGGGATCTACGAGATCGCCGCCGACAAGCGCAGCAGTTTCCTGGTGGACAAGGAATTCCTGCTGAACAACACCACCGACGGGACCCTGTAGCCCGTCGGCCGAAAGGCTGGTCATGGAAGGTTTGCTGTTCTGGTTCTGCGGGTCGTTGCTGCTGCTGGGCGGGGTGATGATGGTCGTGCAGCGCAGCGCGGTGGTGTCGGCCCTGTGGCTGGTCTTCGCGTTCCTGTCGGCCGCCGGGATTTTCGCCGTGCTGGGCGGGACCTTCCTGGCCGTCATGCAGGTGCTCGTCTACGCCGGGGCGATCATGGTGCTGTTCCTGTTCGTGATCATGATGCTGCAGGGGCCGGTCATGGACGGTGAACGTCGGCTCATGCACCCGGCGCTTTGGCCGCTGATCGCGGCGCCGCCCGCGGCCGTGCTGATCATGCTCGCCGGTTTCCTGCGCGGTGACCGGATGGTGGGATTCGCCGGGGCGCCCGCACCGGGATTCGGTTCCGTGGTCCAGGTTGCGACCCTGCTGCTGGGGCGCTACCTGCTGGCCTTCGAGCTCATTTCCATCATCCTGCTGGTGGCCCTCATCGGCGCACTGGCCGTGGGTCGTGGGGAAAGGAAACTGCCGTGGAAATAACCCTGACCCACTACCTCGTGCTGGCGGGGCTGGTTTTCCTGACCGGTATGGTCGGGTTCGTCGTTCGTCGCAACGCCCTGGTCATGCTGATGTGCATCGAATTGATGCTCTGCGCCGTGAACATCGTTTTCGCGGCCTTCTCGCGCCTGCACGGTGATGCCGGCGGGCACGTCTTCGTGCTGATGAACTTCGCCGTGGCCGCATCCGAAGCGGCCATCGGTCTGGCGATCCTGGTGGAGATCTACCGCCGTCGCCGCACCGTCAACGTCGATGACCTGAAGACCCTGATGGAGTAGAACCGTGCAGAGTGAAATCCTATTGCGCTGGATCGTGCTGGTGCCCCTGCTGGGGGCGGTGGTGAACGGTCTTCTGAACAGGCGTCTCGCCAAGCGGGTCTCCGGGTTCATCGCCTGCGCCGCCATCGGCGTGAGCTTCGGGCTGTCGGTCGTCGTCTTCCTGCGCCTGACGGGCATGGATGCCGAGGCCCGGGTGGTGAACGACATCCTGGGTACCTGGCTGCAGATCGGCGGATTCCATGTGGACATCGGCTTCGCCATGGATCCCCTCAGCGCGGTCATGGCCCTGGTGGTGACCGGCGTGGGCTTCCTGATCCACATCTACTCCCTGGGCTACATGGCCCACGACGACGGCTTCCAGAGGTACTTCGCCTATCTGAACCTGTTCGTCTTCGCCATGATGACCCTGGTGCTCGGCGAGAACCTGGTCATGCTCTTCGTGGGCTGGGAAGGGGTGGGACTCTGTTCGTACCTGCTGATCGGTTTCTGGTTCAACGACCAGGCCAACGCCTCGGCGGGCAAGAAGGCCTTCATCGTCAATCGGATCGGCGATTTCGGTTTCCTGATCGGCCTGTTCCTCATCGGCGCGAACCTGCTCCCGCACCTGGCGCCGGGGGAGGGCGTGTTCAGCTTCGCCATCCTGCAGCACCACGCCCACCTGCTGGCTCCGGCGGCCACCGGTATCTGCCTGTTGTTGTTCCTCGGTGCGACGGGCAAGTCGGCGCAGATCCCCCTCTACATCTGGCTGCCCGATGCCATGGCCGGCCCGACTCCCGTCAGCGCCCTGATCCACGCCGCCACCATGGTGACCGCCGGCGTGTACATGATCGCGCGCCTGAATTTCCTGTTCGTGCTTTCGCCCACCGCCATGGCCGTGGTCGCCGCCGTGGGGGCGGTGACGGCGATCTTCGCCGCGACCATCGCCTTGACCCAGAACGACATCAAGAAGGTCCTGGCCTATTCCACCGTCAGCCAGCTCGGCTACATGATGTTGGCCTGCGGCGTGGGGGCCTTCACCGTGGGAATCTTCCACCTGATGACCCACGCGTTCTTCAAGGCCCTGCTCTTTCTCGGTTCCGGGTCGGTGATCCACGCCATGAGCAACGAGCAGGATATGCGCGTCATGGGCGGGCTGCGCAGCAAGCTGCCCGTCACCTACGCCACCTTCATGACCGCCACCCTGGCCATCGCCGGCGTGTTTCCGCTGGCGGGATTCTTCAGCAAGGACGAGATCCTGTGGAAGGCCTGGGAAAGCGGCAACACCGTGTTGTGGGCCATCGGTTTCCTTGCCGCCGGATTGACCGCGTTCTACATGATGCGCCTGGTTGTCCTGACCTTCTTCGGCGAGAATCGCGCCAGCAGCGAGGTGCGCAGCCACATCCACGAATCACCCGCGACCATGACCGGGCCCCTGGTGATCCTGGCGGTCTTGTCGGTGGTCGGTGGCTGGATCGGCTGGCCCCACTTCATGGGTGGGGGCGCCTGGTTCGAAAACTGGCTCGCGCCCGTCTTCGCGGTGGGGGAACACGGCGTGGCCGCCCACGGCGCCGTCGCGCATCATGCCGCCGACAGCACCATGGAATGGACCCTGGCCGTGGTCTCGGTGCTCTGGGCCGTGCTGGGCCTGATCCTGGGCTGGTTCGTCTACTACCGACGTGCGGCAATCGCCGACTCGTTCCGCAAGGCCGGCGGTGGTTTCGTCTATCGCGTGCTGTTGAACAAGTACTACGTCGACGAGGCCTACGACGCGGCGTTCATCCGGCCGGGCTACCGTTTCAGCCGGCAGGTGTTGTGGAAGAGCGTGGACGCGGGCCTGATCGACGGCCTGCTGGTCAACGGGAGCGCCCTGGTGGTCTACCTGCTCGGGTCGGTTTTGCGCCTGTTCCAGAATGGAATGATCCGGTTCTACGCCTGGACGTTCACCATCGGGGTGGCCGTCTTTGTACTCTATCTCAGTTTCTCCAGCTAGGAGGACCCGGTTTTGGCTATGATTACCGACCACATCCTGACCTGGGTCACGTTCGTGCCTCTGCTGGGAGCGGTGGCGCTGTGGCTGTTCGGGCGCAGGGAAGGCCCGGCCCGCATATTCGCCCTGGCGGTATCCCTGGTGGACTTCGTCCTGTCCCTGCACCTGTGGTTCCATTTCGACGCCGCCCGCGGAGACGACCAGTTCGTCGAACGCGTGGCCTGGATCGGCAACGGTCAGGTCAGCTATCACCTGGGTTGCGACGGCATCAGCCTGGTTCTCGCCCTGCTGACCACCTTCCTGGGGCCCTTGATCATCCTGTCCACCTGGAAGGCCATCACCAGCCGCGTGCGGGAATTCCTGGCCTTCTTCCTGTTGCTGCAGACTGCCATGCTGGGCACGTTTCTGGCCCGGGACATGCTGCTGTTCTACGTCTTCTGGGAAGCGATGCTGATCCCCATGTACTTCATCATCGGGATCTGGGGTGGGCAGCGGCGCATCTACGCGGCGGTGAAGTTCTTCATCTTCACCATGGTCGGTTCGGTGTTCATGCTCGTGGGCATCCTGTACCTCTTCTTCCAGTCCGGCAGCATGGAGCTGACGTCTTTCCTGAACCTGAACCTGGAACACAACGCGCAGCTGTGGCTCTTTGCCGCCTTCTTCCTGGCCTTCGCCATCAAGGTGCCGGTCTTTCCCCTGCACACCTGGCTGCCCGACGCCCACGTCGAGGCCCCGACCGCGGGCTCGGTGGTGCTGGCCGGTGTCCTGCTCAAGATGGGGACCTACGGCATGCTGCGCTTCGCCATGCCGCTGTTTCCCCAGGGTGTGGCCTACTTCGCTCCTGCGGTCAGCATCCTGGCCGTCATCGGCATCATCTACGGAGCCCTGGTCGCCCTGGTGCAGCCGGACATCAAGAAGCTCGTGGCCTACTCTTCGGTCAGCCACCTGGGTTTCGTCGTGCTGGGCCTTTTCTCCCTGAACTCCCTGGGCGTGGCCGGCGGGGTCTTCCAGATGCTGGCCCACGGCCTGAGCACGGGGGCCCTGTTCCTCCTGGTGGGCGTGATCTATGAGCGGAGGCATACCCGGGAGATCTCCGAGTTCGGCGGTCTGGCCCACGTCATGCCGTTGTATGCGACGTTTTTCATGATCGCCACCCTGGCGAGCATCGGCCTGCCGGGGTTGGCCGGTTTCGTGGGCGAGTTCACCATCCTGCTGGGAACCTTCACCAGCGAATTCCTGCCGGCGGCGCGGGTCATGGCGATCCTGGCCGCCACGGGCGTGGTCCTGGGCGCCTTCTTCATGCTGTGGATGGTGCAGCGCGTTTTCTTCGGCCGGCTGGCCAACGACGCCAACAAGAACCTGCCTGACCTGTCCTGGCGCGAGGTGGTGGTCCTGGTGCCCCTGCTGGTTTTCATGTTCGTGCTCGGCGTCCATCCCGGCCTGGTCCTGGACAAGGTCGATTTGAGTATCCAAAAGGTCCTGGCCCCCCTGGAGGCCCAGTTGGTGCCCCATAGCCCGGCCGGTCATGCGGCCATCCCCGGCGGCGGGGAAGAGGGTGCCCCTGCCATTCTCCTGGTGAATTCAGATGCGGAGGATCTGCGATGAATGACCTTGCCATTCCCGACTTTGGCCGGGAGATCGCTGCCCTGCTGCCGTTTTTGATCGTCGCCGGCGGCGGACTGCTGGTGATGGTGACCGACGCCCTGGTCAAGACCCTGCGCAAGGACCACTTGTCCTATCTGGTCCTGCTGGTCCTGCTCAGCGTGATCGTGGTTCAGACCACCAGCGGAACTCCGGAAGGGCCGGTCCTGAACGGCTTGCTCCTGCTCGGCAATTTTTCCCGGTTCTTCACCTACCTGTTCGTGGTCATCGGTGTGCTGACCACCATCTTCGCCACCGGCATCTTCGATCGCGACGGCAATTATCGCCCCGAGTTCTACCCCCTCTTGTTGTTCGCAATCCTGGGTATGATGGTGCTGGCGGCGGCCAACGACCTGCTCACGGTCTACCTGGGGCTGGAGACCATGAGCCTGGCCACCTATGTCCTGGCGGGGGGAGTGCGCGGCAACGCGCCCAGCAGCGAGGCCGGTTTCAAGTACCTGATGCTGGGCGGCTTCAGTTCCGCCTTCTTCCTCATGGGTGTGGCCTTCGTCTACGGCGCCTGCGGAGGGACGGGGTTCGACCAGATCGCGGCCGCGCTGCATTCCGGAAGCGCCCCCATGCCTTTCCTGACCCTGGGCACGGGCCTGATGCTGGTCGGCTTCGGGTTCAAGGTCGCCATGGTTCCGTTCCACATGTGGACCCCGGATGTCTATGACGGCGCTCCCGCCTATGTCACCGGCTTCATGGCGACCGCCATCAAGGCCGCCGGGTTCGCCATCCTGCTGCGGTTCGTCCTGCTGACCGAGCCCATGCTGGCCTTCGCCTGGTACCCGGTGCTGACGGTGCTGGCGGTCCTGACCATGAGCCTGGGCAACATCGTGGCCCTGGTGCAGGGCAACATCAAACGCATGCTGGCCTGGTCGAGCATCGCCCACGCCGGATACCTGCTGCTGGGCATCGTCGCCATCCTGGCTCCCGCCCTCGGCGGACCCGAGATGATGGCCCGCGCCAAGGGCATCGTGGAGGAGGGGGGAGCGGCGCTGCTGTTCTACCTCGTCGGGTACGCACTGATGAATCTGGCCGCCTTCGGGATCATCAACGTGATGGGGACCGAGCCCGGTGTGGACGGGGACCAGATCAGCCGTTACGCCGGACTGAGCCGGCGCCAACCGGTTGCCGCCGCGACCCTGGCGGTGGCCATGCTCTCGCTGGCGGGAATTCCGCCCATGGTCGGTTTCATGGCCAAGTTCTACATCTTCAGTGTGGTGGTGAAAGCCGGCCTCATTCCTCTGGCCATCATCGGCGTGATCAATTCCCTGATCTCGGTCTACTATTACCTGCGGGTCATCGTGGTGATGTACATGCATGACACGGCGGAGGATTCCTACCAGGGAACCGAATGGGTCTCGGTGGCGGCTGCTGGCCTGCTGGCGTTTTTGATCATCTATCTCGGCGTGATGCCGGAGGCTTTCCACCGGGGGGCCGAAATCGTGTTCCGCCAGATCAGTTTCTAGGACGGACGACCAATGGCGATTACCACCGTCAACCCCGCCACGGGACAAGAGCTGCAGACCTATGCGCTCCAGTCGGCGGGCGAGGTGCAGGCGGTCGTGGATCGTTCCCGGGCGGCCTTTTCCCGCTGGCGGGACGTGGCTTGCGGTGAACGGGCGCAATTGTTGAAGCCCCTGGCCGAAAGACTTCGCCTCGGCGCCGATCGGCATGCGCGACTGATGGTCACGGAGATGGGTAAGCCCCTCACCGAGGCCCTGGCCGAGGTGGAAAAGTGCGCCTGGCTGTGCGATTTCTACGCCGAGCGCGCGCCCGGCTGGTTGGCCGACAGGACGGTGCAGGCGGACGGCCTGGAGCACCGGGTCATCTTCCAGCCCCTGGGCATCGTGCTTTCCATCATGCCCTGGAATTATCCCTACTGGCAGGCCCTGCGCTTTGCCGTTCCCACCCTGACCGCCGGCAACACCAGCATCCTCAAACACGCCAGCAACGTGACCGGATGCGGGTTGGCCCTCGCCGAACTCTTCGCTGAGGCCCGCTTTCCCGAACACGTCTTCCAGAGCCTGGTTGCCGACTACCAGGGAGTGCAGTCCGTGCTGGAACGTCCCGAGGTCCGGGGCGTGTCCCTGACGGGCTCCACCCGGGTCGGTGTCCAGGTGGCGCAAATGGCGGCCACCGGTCTGAAGAAGGTCGTGCTGGAACTCGGCGGCAGCGACCCCTTCGTGGTGCTGGAGGACGCCGACCTGGACCAGGCCGTGCAGGGGGCGGTGACCGGGCGCATGCTCTGCACCGGCCAGAGCTGCATCGCCGCCAAGCGCTTCATCGTGGCGAGACCGCTGGCCGCGGAATTCGCCGAGCGCATGGCCACGGCCATGGCGGCGCTGAAGGTCGGAGACCCGCTGGACGAGGGCACCCGGGTGGGGGCCATCGCCAACTCCGCCGAATTGGCGCGGCTGGCTGAATTCGTGGCCGATGCGGTGAAGCTCGGCGCCCGCCTTCTGACGGGGGGTAGCCGGATCGACCGTCCCGGCAGCTTCTTTGCGCCCACGGTCCTGGCGGACGTATCCCCCCAGATGCGGGTCTTTCGGGAGGAAGTCTTCGGTCCGATCGCACCGGTGGTGGCCTTCGACAACGAAGCCGAAGCGGTGGCCTTGGCCAACGCGACGCAGTTCGGTCTGGGCGGCAGTGTGTGGACCCGGGACCTGGAGCGCGGTGAGGTGGTCGCCCGTCGCCTGGAGTGCGGGACGGCTTTCGTCAACTCCATCGTCAAATCCGACCCGCGGATGCCTTTCGGGGGCGTCAAGATGAGCGGCCTGGGCCGGGAGTTGGGCCGCTATGGCCTCATGGAATTTGTGAATATCAAGGGTCTAAATATCTATTCCGCAGATAGTTGACGATCAGCGGAATGCGCTTTGCCCCGTGATGCCCGCGCCCACGATGAGGGTGTGGATGTCGTGGGTTCCCTCGTAGGTTCTCACGGATTCCAGGTTGGCCATGTGACGGCCGGGGGAGAACTCGTCGGTGATCCCGGCTGCGCCCAGGATATCCCTGGCCGTGCGCGCGCAATCGAGCGCCATGTCCACGTTGTTGCGCTTGGCGAGGGAGACCAGGGGGGTCTCGTTGACCCCGCGGTCCTTCAGGCGGCCAAGTTGCAGGGTCAGAGCCTGGGCCTTGGTGATCTCGGTGAGCATGGTCACCAGCTTGGCCTGGACCAGCTGGAAGCCGGTCAACGGCCGGTCGAATTGATGCCGCTGGCCCGCATAGCGCAGGGCGGTGTCGTAGCAGTCGCACGCCGCTCCCACTGCGCCCCACGCGATTCCGTACCGGGCCTCGTTGAGGCAGGACAAGGGGGCCTTCAGGCCGCGGGCTCCGGGCAGGCGACATGATTCGGGCAGCCGGACTTCGTCGAATACCAGTTCCCCGGTGTCGCTGGCGCGGAGGCTCCATTTCCCCTTGATGGGGGCGGTGGTGAATCCGGGAGTTCCCTTCTCGATCAGGAAACCCGACACGCCTTCGGGGCCCCGGGCCCAGACCACGGCCACGTCGGCCAGGTCGGCGTTGGTGATCCAGAGCTTGCCGCCGTGCAGGATCCAACCGCCGCCGTCGGGCACCGCCGTGGTGGCCATGCCGCCGGGATCGGATCCGTGGTCCGCCTCGGTCAGCCCGAAACAACCGATCTTCTTGCCCGCCGCCAGCTCCGGTAGCCAGCGCTGTTTCTGCTCCTCGCTGCCGAAGGTGGCGATGGGCCACATCACCAGGCTGCCTTGCACCGAAACGAAGCTGCGCAGACCGCTGTCGCCCCGCTCGAGTTCCCTGCAGATCAGACCATACATGGTATGGCTGAGGCCCGGGCAATCGGGCCCCTGCACCGAAGCCCCGAGCAGACCCAGGGCCCCGAGGCGGGGGATCAAATCGGTGGGGAAGGTCCCGGCTAGGAAGTGTTCGCGGACCAGGGGCAGGAATTCGCGGTCGACGAAAGCGCGCACCACGTCCCGGACCGAGCGTTCCTCGTCCGAGAGGGTTTCGTCCAGGCGGTAGAAGTCGATTCCGGCGCAGGCAGCCAAGTCAGATCTGCTCCACGGAGACCACTTCGGGCACCTTGGACTTCAGACGGGCTTCGATACCCTGCTTGAGAGTCATGGTGCTCATGGGGCAGCTGCCGCAGGCGCCGGTCAGACGCAAGATGACCACCCCGTCGTTGAAGTCGATGAATTCGACATCCCCGCCGTCGTTCTGCAAGGCGGGCCGGATCTCGTCCAGGACCGCCATAATCTTGTCCTTCATGAACATCCTTTCGATTTCCCCAAGCGTTGCAACCTGCCTACAACTTAAAGTGAGCCGGGGTGTTGTCAACAGGAATGCCGTTGTCCAGGTCAGCATGGTGCCCTAATATCTCCAACCGGTGGATGAATACGGAACCAATGGAGGCCGACCTTGCCGGAAACGACTTTGCCAAGCGATCGGGACGCCCTGCGGGACCTCGCCCTCGAAGCGGGGACCGTCCTGGGGGACGACTTGTCGGGAGCTCTTGCGGTGGCCGGCAAGGCCGGCACCGAATTCGTGACCGAGGCCGACCGGCGCAGCGAAGAATTGGTCCTCAGCGGGCTGGCCCGGCTGTTTCCCGGGGAGCCGGTGGTGGCCGAGGAATCCGGAAGCCATCCCGGCCACGGCGACCGCACCTGGTATGTCGACCCTCTCGACGGGACCACCAACTACGCCCACGGTTACCCCTTCTACTGCGTCTCCATCGGCGCGCAGGACGCGCAAGGCCTGGCCCTGGCCGCGGTCTGCGCGCCCGCCCTTGGCGAGTGCTATCTGGCCGCCCGCGGCTACGGGGCCCAGTTGATGTCCCTGCGCACGGGAAAGGTTCGCGACTTGCCCGTGCGGCAGGGGGTGCCGCTGGATGCCGCGTTGCTGGCCACCGGCTTTCCCTACGTGCGTGACGAACTCGTTTCCCGCAACACGGACCTGGTGCGGGCCTTGCTGCAGGCGCCCTGCCACGGAGTCCGCCGGGCCGGCAGCGCCGCCCTGGATCTTTGTCACGTGGCCGCGGGCCGTCTGGACGGTTACTGGGAGTTTCGTTTGCGGCCCTGGGACTGCGCAGCGGGGACCCTGGTGGCGCGCGAATGCGGCGTCACCGTCACCCGGGTTTCGGGGGAAAGCGAGGAATTGCCCCATGCGGATATCCTGGCCGCGCCGGGCGAACTGCACGCCGCCATGCTGACGGTGATCGGCGGAAGGAGCGACCCGTGCGGATGATCGGTCGCGACGATTCCTTGCGCCGGCGCCTTGTCGCTCCGTTGATCCTTCTGCTCGCCCTCGCCGGAGGGGCCTTGGCTGCGGGGACGGGGGCCCCGGAAGCGTCGGCCAGGGTGTCCGCCGGAAGCTGGTGGTCGGTGTTGCCCCCGGTGCTGGCGATCGGTCTGGCTCTGTGGACCCGTCAGGTCATCGTGGCCCTGGTGCTCGGGGTTTGGACGGGGGTCTTGCTGCTGACGGGCAGCCCCTTCACCGCGACCCTGAGAATGGGGGACACGTACTTCGTGCGCGCGCTGGCTGACCCGGACCACGCTTCCATCGTCCTGTTCTCAACCATCCTGGGCGGAATGGTGGGGGTGTTGTCGCGAAGTGGAGCCACCGCGGGTATCGTCCACGGTCTGCGGCGCACGGTGACCGGAAGACGCGGCGGGCAGGCGTCCACGGCGGCCATGGGGACGGTGATCTTCTTCGACGACTACGCCAACACCTTGCTGGTGGGCTCGACCATGCGCCCGCTCACCGACGGCCTGCGCATATCCCGGGAGAAGCTGGCCTGGCTGGTGGACAGCACGGCGGCCCCGGTCACTTCGGTGGCGGTGGTCTCCACCTGGATCGGTTTCGAGGTGGGTCTGATCCAGGACGCCATGGCCCGCCTCGGAGACGGGGGAGCGGCCTACACCTTTTTCCTGCGCACCATTCCCTTCAGTTTCTATCCCCTGTTGACCCTGTTCTTCGTCTACCTGGTCAGCTTGACCGGCCGGGATTTCGGCCCCATGGCGCGCGCGGAGCAGCGGGCATGGCGCACGGGCCAGTTGTGGGCGCCCGGAGCCAAGCCGGCCAGCGATCTTCCGGGCGTCGAGACCGGTCCCGAAGGAACCGAGCCGGGACGGGGGCAGGCCCACCCGTTGCTGGCCGGATTGCCCATCCTGGCAGTGATCCTGACCACGGCGCTGGGTCTCTACTTCGGCGGCCTCGACGCGGCGCGGCAGGCGGGACTCGCCAACCCGGGCCTGCGCGAGATCCTCAATCATGCCGACAGTTTCAAGGTCCTGATGTGGGCCTCGGTGGCCGGGGCGGCCCTGGCCGTGATCCTGGTCTCCGGCTCCCGTCGCCTGACCCTGGGGCAGACCATGGAGGGGTTCAGCGAAGGCTGCCGGGCCATGCTCATCGCCGTGACGATCCTGGTCCTGGCCTGGTCCCTGGGTGCGGTCTGCTCGGAGCTGGATACGGCCGGGTTCCTGGTCCAGGCCGCCACGGGACTGCTGTCGGCGAGGCTGCTGCCCAGCGTGGTCTTCCTGCTGGCCGCCGCCGTCAGTTTCGCCACGGGAACGAGCTGGGGGACCATGGCCATTCTCATGCCCCTGGTTTATCCCCTGGGCCGTGAACTTCCCGCCCAGGCGGGTTACACACCCGAGGTGGTTTCGGTCATCCATCTGGCGGCCGTGCGTGCGGTCATGGCCGGAGCCGTTTTCGGCGACCACTGCTCGCCCATTTCCGACACGACCATCATGTCCTCCCTCGCCTCGGGATCCGACCACGTGGATCATGTCCGGACCCAGCTTCCCTACGCCCTGACGGTGGCCGCAGTCGCGGTGGTGTGCGGGTATCTGCCCGCCGGATTCGGCCTGTCGCCTTGGCTTTCCCTGGCGGTCGGGGCCATGGTCCTGATGGGGATCCTGTGGCGGGTGGGGTGGACACCCGGACACACCGAGGAGGTCGAAGCGTGAGGGGCCTGGTTACCCTGACCACCGATTTCGGACAACGGGATCCCTGGGTGGCCCAGGTGCGTGGAGTGCTGGCCTCGGTGTGGTCGCGTTATCCGGATTTTGTGGGATCAGCCGTCGATCTGGGGCACGACCTGCCTCCGCACGATGTTGCCGCGGCGGCGTGGTTCTTTTGCCGGGCCAGCGCGACCTGGCCCGCCGGCACCGTTCACCTGGCGGTGGTCGATCCCGGAGTGGGCACCCTGCGCCCTGCCGTGGCCTGTGCGAGCGCCGGGTCGTTCTATGTGGGGCCGGGAAACGGGCTGCTGGAATTTCTCACCGCGCGAGACGATCTGCGGGTCGTCATTCTTGACCGTCCGTTATACCAAGGGCATCCACTCACCGGGGAGATCTCGACCACGTTCCATGGGCGGGATGTGTTCGCCCCGGCGGCCGCCCATCTTGCAGCCGGTGTCCCGTTGGAGCAGGTGGGGCGACCCGCAGGCAGGGATGACCTGGGTCGAATGCCCGCCGAAGCCCGCTCGGAAGCTCCGTGCATCGTCTGGATCGACCGCTTCGGCAATGCGATCAGCGATCTGGATCAAGACAGCGCGGACGGCCGCCGTGCCCAAGCCACCGGCCGGATTTCCCTGGAAGGAAAAGTCATTTCCGGCCCCGTGCTCACCTACGGGGAATCCGCGGGAGAAACCCCGTTCTGGTACTGGGGCAGCGGCGGCACCCTGGAGATCGGCGTGCGCTCCCGAAGCGCGGCGGAACTGCTGGGCTTGCGACGGGGTCTGGTCCTGGAGGTTCCGAAGTCATAAATTAATTCCTGATGCCAACCCCAAACCCATGGGAGTACCCATGTCCGAAATGAACCGATCCTCTCGATCCCGTCGACGGCCCTGGCTGCTGGCGGCGGTGGTCGCAGCCGGGCTGTTGCTGGTCGGTTGCGGCGGGACCAAGATCGAATTCCACTACCCCGACGAGCAGATCGACTTCAGTCAGGGGGTATGGCGCACCCCGACTCTCTACATCGACAAGGTGACGGATATGCGGTCGCCCGAGCAGCGCGAAGGCAGCGGACATTTCTTTACCATCACCTACCCCAAACAGGACGCGTGGGCCCAACCGGTGACCGAGGTCTACGGATTGGCTCTGGCGCAGGATCTGGACCAGACCCAGCTCGTCGATCTCGTGGCATTCCCGGGGCAGGCGGAATTCGTCCTGTCGGTGGATCTGCTCTCCCTCGGCGCGACCCTGAAGCGCACGCCGGCCAGTTTTCTGGTGCCCGGTCTCATGGGAGCGGGGCTGGGGGCTGCTCTCGGCGAGGATGCATCGGGCCGCATCGGTCGGGCCCTGGTGTTGGGATTCCTGGCCACCGCAGCCATTCCCATGCCCACCCAGCATCACGCCGAAGCCGAAGTGCGGATGACCCTGCGTGACGCCGCCGGTGACATCGTCTGGCAGGAAACGTGTTTCGGGGAATACGAGGGAAAGAAGGCCATGTCGGCCACCGCCCGCGAGGATCAGGAACTGGTTGACCGCTTCCTGAGCCGCGCCGTCAAGCGCGCCAACGGGTGTCTGCTGGGGCAGCTGCGACAGGCCCTGCAAATTTACGAAATCCAGCACCCGCCGGCCGACGGCTCATAGGAGTTCGGCGGCCAGGCTGGCCAGTTCGCTCCGTTCGCTCCGGGCCAGGGTGATGTGCCCGTGGATCGGTTGACCCTTGAACCGCTCCGCCACGTAGACCAGACCGTTGGACGATGCGTCCAGATAGGGGTTGTCGATCTGGTAGGCGTCTCCGGTCAGGACCACCTTGGCCCCCTCACCGGCGCGGCTGACCACCGTCTTGACCTCGTGCGGGGTCAGGTTCTGGGCCTCGTCGATGATGATGAAGAGCTTGGGCAGGCTGCGTCCGCGGATGTAGGTCACGGCCTCCACCTCGACCACTCCCGTATCGAACAGGTACTGCACCTTGTCGAAGCTCTGCTCGAGCTTGGGATCCACCAGGAACTGCAGGTTGTCCGAGACGGGTTCCATCCAGCTGCTCAGCTTCTCTTCCTTGCTGCCGGGCAGATAGCCGATGTCCCGGCCCAGGGGCATGATCGGTCGCGAGACCATGATCCGGCGGAACTTCTTCTCCTCGGCCACCAGCTGCAATCCCACCGCCAGGGCGAGCAGGGTCTTGCCCGTGCCGGCCTGACCGAGCATGGTCACCAGCTGCACCTCGTCGCGCAGCAGGAGTTCCAGGGCGAATTGTTGCTGGAGGTTGCGGGCGCTCAGACCCCAGGGACGGCTGTCGCCGTATTTCAGTGGTTCGATGATTCCGGTGGCGGCGTTGTAGATGCCGCGGGCGGTGTGCTTGGGGTTGTCGGTTGCCTTGAGCAGGATGCCCTCGTTGGGCCGCAACTCGGCGTCGATGGCCACGGTCTCGCCCTGATAGAAGGCGTCGACCGCCGCGGCCGTGACCTCGTGTTCGCTCCAGCCCTGGTACAGTTCGTCGAGGTTGACCTTGGTGTTGAGGAAGTCCTCGGCGTGGATACCCAGGGCGTCGGCCTTCACGCGGGCGTTGATATCCTTGGTCACGAAGGTGACGTTCGCCCCGCCGTCCGACAGGGCGCACGCGGCGGCCAGGATGCGGTTGTCCGCCGCCCCGAGATTCATCCCCTCGGGCAGGTACTTCAGGAAGTTGTGGACCAGGATGTAGAGTCGTCCGCCTCGGGGCAATTCGACCCCCTGGCTCAGGGGCCGGCCGTCACGGAGTCCGTCGATGGTGCGGATGACGCGGCGCGCGTTGCGGCCTTTCTCGTCGTTCTCACGCTTGAAGCGGTCCAGCTCCTCCAGGACGTCCACCGTCAGCACGACGTTGTTTTCACCGAAAGCCGCCAGGCTGTCCGCGTCGTGCAGCAGGACGTTGGTGTCGATCAGGAATATGCGGCCGGTGATGGTGGGCAAGGGTTGGGACGAGGGCGAAGGGACGCGGTTGGTCGCATCTGCCATGGTTTCCTCCCTGATGAGACCCAGAGGCTGAGCGGGAATCCTTTCCCCGGCCATCCTACTGCAGATCATCGGCCTTGTCGTCCCTTGTCTGTAGGGGTAAATTGGTCCGTGCATCGAGGGAAGGAGCCCCAAGTTGAGCCTGCCGTCCGCCCGCATCCTGCATCTGGTCATGTTCCTGGCCTCCCTGGGGGCCTCCGTCCAGGGCGCCGAAACCGAGCTTGCCTGGCCTCTGGATCTGCCGACCCGCTTCCTGACCAGCGGCTTCATGGAATACCGTCCCGGCCGATACCACGCCGGCCTGGATCTGAAGACCCGCGGCGAGACCGGCTTCGTGGTGCGCGCGGTCGCGAACGGGAGCATCGTCCGCGTGCGCGCCACCGCCCGGGCCTACGGGCGGGCCGTCTACCTGCAAACCCCTTCGGGCCGGACCTATGTCTACGCCCATCTCTCGCGCTTCAACGACACCCTGCGCGCCCGCATCGACCAGGCCCGTTCCCGCTCCGGCCGCTACCGCACGGAGTTGTATTTCCAGCCCGGCGAGATTCCCGTTGAGCGGGGAGAGGCGCTGGCGCTGACGGGGCAGAGCGGCACCGCCGGACCCCATCTGCACTTCGAGGTCCGGGACCCCGACCAGCATCCGCTGAATCCCCAGATCGAGGGCTTCGCTCTGCCCGATACCTTCGCGCCCGTGATCTCCTCCCTGCATGCGGTGCCCATGTCCCCGACGGCGACGGTGGGGGGAATCCGGGGAATCATGACCACGGGCGAGCCCGGGGGAGGGTCCCTTCCTGACACCTTGCCGCCACTGGCCGTCTCCGGCCCGGTGGCCTTCACGGCCCGGGTGGTCGAATACGTCGACATTCGCGGCTATCGCCTCGAGCCCGAGACCCTCACGGTGGCGCTGGACGGACAGGAGGTCTATCGAGCCGCTAATTCGTCGTTCGCTTTCGACCAGGGCAACCGTTCGCGGCTGGAGTGGTTCGACGGTTTCGCCCCTCGCGAACGCTGGCTCCACCGCCGACCTGCGGTGGACGTGCCCGGGCGGTCCGGCGCAGTCTGGCCCCTGGGTCCCGACGGCGCGGGCCTGTCCCCGGGCCGGCACGAACTGGTGGTGCGGGCGGTGGATCACGCCGGCAACGTCGCCCGGGTGGTGGTTCCCTTGCTGGTGACCGGATCGAGCCCCGCCCCGCAGGGCTGGCGACCGGACAGCCTTCAGGTCCCGCCTGCGATGCCGGAGGGCGACCTGGCCGGGTGCCGCTTGAATCCGTTCTTCGCCACCGGGATCGAGACCGCCGGCTGGACCCCGACGACTCTGGATCCGCTGCGGAACGATCCCGTCCTCGAAGCGATCGTCCTGTGGTCCAAGGCGGTGGAACTTCCGGCTGCGGCCCGGACCCAGGCCGAATTCCAGAATCTGGATCCGATCGGGCCGGCGGGATTCTATCTGGCCACCGACTGGCCGCTGGAATCAGCGGTGCCGGTCGAGATTCCCGGCTCGGTCGGGGCCGAGATCCCGGATATGGCCCAGGTCTTTCGCTGGAATGGTCGACGTTGGTCGGCGGTGGGCGACCTGCTGGCTGCGGAATCCGGACAGTGGGGTTTCCAGCTGACATCCCCGGGGTTGTACTCCGTATGCCGGGACACGGTGCCCCCGCGGCCGGTCCTACCCAACGGACCCGATGGGGGGATCGCAATCGGTCCGGGGACCCTTGCGGCCGTCCCGGGCATCACCCCGCCACGCTGGGAGATTTTTCCGGTGGAGATCGTCGAGCAGGGCACGGGGATCGATCCGGCCTCCATCCGGGCGACCCTGGACGGAAAACCGCTGGTGGTTGAACCCGATCTGCCGCGCAGCCGAATTCTGGCGGAGTTGCCTGCGTCCACGCAGCCGGGTCCCCATGTTCTGACCCTGGAATTGGCCGATTGGGGCGGGCTGGCGGCCGCTTGCCGCATCCCGGTCCACTGCCGCCCCTGATCCCGGTTGTGCCGGAGACCCCGTGCTGTTATCCTGGGTCCACGGCACCATGCAACAGTCACCCAACCCGGATGATTCAGGCTGTCTCTCTGCGGAGAGCCGCCCGGGATCGCTCGGGCCAAAGCATCCGGAACCGCCTCCATGTCCGTCAAGACCCTGCCCGAAAAGTTCGTGCATCTGCACAACCATTCGCACTATTCCCTGCTGGACGGGGCGATGAAGTGCGAGGACATGGCCCAGCGCGCCGCCGACGACGGCCAGCACGCCCTGGCCCTGACCGACCACGGCAACATGTTCGGGGCGGTCGATTTTTACCTGCAGTGCACCAAGCGTGGCGTCAAACCCATCCTGGGCATGGAGGCGTACGTCACCCGGGACCGCTTCGACCGCAACCCCGACAAGGTCCGCAACCGCAGCTTCCACATGGTTCTGTTGGCCCGCAACGCGACCGGTTACAACAACCTGGTCAAACTCTCCAGCAAGGGTTTTCTCGAAGGCTTCTACTACCGGCCCCGCATCGATCGCCGGCTGCTGGCCGAACACGCCGAGGGGATCATCGGCCTGACCGCCTGCATGAGCGGGGAACCCAACTGGCACCTGCGGCAGGGGAATGTGGCGGCCGCCGTCGAGGCCGCCGCGGCCTACCGCGATATCCTGGGCCGGGACAACTACTTCCTGGAGATCCAGAACCACGGTATCGAGGAGGAGGCCCAGATCCGCCGCCTGATGCCCGAGGTCGCCAGGGAAACCGGAGTGGGAATCATCGCCACCAACGATTGCCACTTCCTGGACCGTTCACACCACGAGGCCCACGACATCCTCATGGCGATCCAGACGGGCAAGACCCTCAACGATCCCAGCCGCTGGCGCAGCAACACCCCCGAGGTCTACTTCAAGTCCACGCAGGAAATGCTCGAGCTGTTCCAGGATTGGCCGGAGGCGGTGGAGAATACCCTGCGCGTGGCCGACATGGTGGATTTCAAGCTCGAGCTGGGCAAGCTCCTGCTGCCGGCCTTTCCCATTCCCGAACCGTTCACCGGTCCGGACGACTACCTGGCCCACCTGGCTCAGGAGGGGCTGCACCGCCGCTACGGAACCATCACCGACGAACTGAACGAACGACTGCAGTACGAGCTGGGCATCATCCGGCAGACGGGTTACGCCGGGTACTTCCTGATCGTCTGGGACTTCATCGATGCCGCGCGAAGGATGGATATTCCCGTTGGCCCCGGGCGCGGGTCGGCCGCCGGCAGCCTGGTTTGCTACTGCATGGGCATCACCGACATCGATCCCATCCGTCACCAGTTGCTCTTCGAACGCTTCCTGAATCCCGACCGCATTTCCATGCCCGATATCGACGTGGACTTCTGCTTCGAGAAGCGGGGGCAGATCATCGAATACGTGGCCCAGAAATACGGGCGGGAAAACGTTTCGCAGATCATCACCTTCGGGACCATGGCCGCCCGGGCGGTGCTCAAGGACGTGGCCAGGGTCCTGGAGTTCAGCTTCAGCGAGAGCGACCGCATCAGCAAGCTGGTCCCCGAGGAAGTGGGCATCACCCTGCGCAAGGCCCTGGACGAGGCGCCGGGGCTGAAGGAAGTCGGCAAGGAATCCGAGCTGCACGCCAAGCTGATGCGCAACGCCCTGGTCCTGGAGGGGCTGAACCGCAACACCGGCATCCACGCCGCCGGCGTGCTGATCACGCCCAGCCCCCTGATCGAGCACGCCCCGCTGTACAAGTCGAGCAAGGGTGACATCACCGTCCAGTTCGACATGAAGATGAGCGAGACCCTGGGCCTGTTGAAGATGGACTTCCTGGGTCTGCGCACCCTGACGGTCATCGACAAGGCCCTGCACCTGATCGCCGAGACCACCGGCCGTCGCCTGACCGCTCCGGAAATTCCCACCGACGATGCGGCCACCTTCCAGCTGCTGCAGGAGGGGCGCACGGTGGGCATCTTCCAGCTCGAGAGCAGCGGCATGCAGGAGCTGGTGCGCAAGTTGGCGCCCACGTGCTGGGACGACATCACCGCCATCTGTGCCCTGTATCGTCCCGGTCCGCTGGGCGCGGACATGGACAAGGTCTATGTCGAATGCAAGCACGGGCGCAGGAAGGTGGAGTACAAGGATCCCGTGCTCGAGCCCCTGCTGCGGGACACCTACGGGGTGATCCTGTATCAGGAGCAGGTCATGCAGATCGCCTCGACCATGGGTGGGTTCACCATGGCGGAAGCCGATACCCTGCGCAAGGCCATGGGCAAGAAGAACAAGAAGATGATGGGCGAATTGAAGGTCAAGTTCATGACCGGGGCCAAGGGCAAGGGGTTTGCCGAAAAGGTCGCCCGCGAGGTCTACGAGGAGATGGAGTTCTTCGCGCAGTACGGCTTCAACAAGAGCCACAGCGCGGCCTACGCCCTGCTCTCCATCCAGACCGCCTGGCTCAAGGCGCATCATCCGGCCGAGTTCATGGCCGCGACCATGACCTCGGAGATGCGCAAGGCCGAGCGCGTCACCCAGCTCATCGACGAGGTCAAGGCCCTGGACCTGAAGATCTGCCCGCCGGACATCAACCGGCCCCGCGCCGAATTCACCGTGCGCGACGGCGACGTGGTCTTCGGGCTGGGAGCGATCAAGGGCGTGGGCAGCTCGGCCATCGAGGCCGTCGGTCAGGCCCATTCCGCCCTGGGGCGGGATTTCACCGACCTGTTCGACCTGGTGGCGAACGTGGACCTGCAGAAGGTCAACCGCAAGGTCCTGGAAGGCCTGATCCATGCCGGGGCCATGGACGCTTTGCCGGGCCACCGTCGCCGTTTGCTGCTGAACCTGGATCGCGCCCTGGCCTACGGGCAGAAGTCTTCCCGCGACCGGGCCCAGGGGCAGGCTTCCCTGTTCGGCGGGGGGGAGGCGGCCGCCTCGTTGACACCCTCGTTGCTGGAAGCCGAGCCCTTCGACCCTCTGGTGCGACTGAGCCTCGAGCGGCGGGCTGTGGGTTTCTTCCTCTCGGGCCATCCCTTCCAGGAGTATCGCGAACTGCTGGATTCCCTGGAGGCCGTGACCACCACCGGCGCCCACCAGCGCAGCGAAGGGGCCTGGGTGGATCTCGTCGGGGTGATCACCTCGCACACCAAGCATCGCGACCGCCACAAACGGGTCTATGCCCGCGCCCATTTCGAAGACAAGAGCGGGGTGATCGGCCTGGTGGTCTACTCCCGGCTTTACGAGCAGGCACGGCAGCTGGTGGAAAGCGATTCGGTCCTGGTCGTCGGAGGCCGCATCCAGGTGCGCAGCGACGGCACCCGGGAGGTCGTCGTCGACCGCCTGACCCGCATCGACGAGGTGCTCGGCTGCTGGGTCCGCGAGTGTTGCATCGATCTGGATCTGACCGACTGCGGGTCCGCCGGTGTGGAGGAACTGGGACGGTTGCTCGAGGAATACGGTGAGCCGTGCCCCCTGCGTCCCCTTGTCGTGGCGGCTGAGGAAGCGGATGGCTCGCCCGCAACCCCGGTCCCTGAATCCGACCCGGATGGGCTGGGCGATCCCGATCTTCCGCCGGATGTGACCGCCCTGGCCCAGACGGTTCCATTGGTGGTCCAGGTCGAACGGGAGGGCAAGACCTGGTTGTTGCGCTCCGGAGCCCGGAGCCTGGCCTTGACGCTGGATAGCCTGCGCAGGCTGCGCGGTGTGCCGGGTGCGCAGCGGATCCGGATGCGGGTGGCGCTGCCGGTTGCCCCGGAAGGTCCGCGGAGGTTTTCCGGCCGGGCTTGACAGCGCCGAGCGTGGGTGCCAACCTCATGTCTTGCTCCGGACTGCTCAGCCGGCCTGCACGTCGCGGCCGGACCCGATCAACCGTTGTGAGGTCGACGATGGACTGGAAGAAAAAGGGTGTGTGGCTGGACTTCGAGATGCCCTTGGTGGAGCTCGAGGAGCAGATCCATGCCCTCCAGGAATCCGCTTCCATGCGCGGCATGGATGTCGCCGAGGAAGTGCAGAAGCTGCGGGACAAGGCCAGCAAGCTGGGCAAGGAGATCTTTTCCCGCCTGGAGCCTTGGCAGCGGGTGCAGTTGGCCCGTCACCCCCGCCGGCCGACCGCCCTGGACTACATCCAGAACATGTGTTCCGAATTCACCGAACTGCATGGGGATCGCATGTTCCGCGAGGACGAGGCCATCGTCGGCGGAATGGCGAAGCTGGGGGAGCGCCCCGTGATGATCATCGGCCACCAGAAGGGCCGGGACACCAAGAGCAACATCCGGCGCAACTTCGGCATGGCCCACCCCGAGGGCTACCGCAAAGCCCTGCGTTTGATGGAGATGGCGGCACGCTTCCAGCGACCCGTGGTGACCCTGATCGACACCCCGGGCGCCTATCCCGGCGTGGGGGCCGAAGAGCGGGGCCAGGCCGAAGCCATCGCCCGGAATCTGCGCGAAATGGCCTCCCTGCCCGTTCCCATCCTCTGTGTCGTGACCGGGGAGGGGGGCAGCGGCGGAGCCCTGGCCCTCGGCGTGGGCGACCGCATCTTCATGCTGGAGAACAGCATCTACTCGGTGATCAGCCCGGAGGGTTGCGCCGCCATCCTGTGGCGGGATCCGGCCAAGAGCAAGGAAGCGGCCAAGAACATGAAGCTGACCGCGGCCGACGCGCTCCAGTTCGGGGCCATCGACGCCATCCTGCCCGAACCGGTGGGTGGAGCGCATCGGGACCACAAGGCGATGGCCCTGGAGATCCGGGTCACCCTGTTGGACCATCTGGCTCGTTTGGACGGGCTGGACGCCGATGAACTGCGTGACCAGAGAATGCGGAAATTCCTCAACATGGGGGTTTTCGAAGAAACCGGGCGCAAATAGCTTGACCGAGTCTGCGGGTTTTGGTAGAATACGTATTGCCAGCCTTTCCGACAATCCGCTCAATCGCCTGCCCGGCCCGGGCTCCCCTGGGGAGCGGGCCTGTTTTTTTCTATACCCCATAGCGCATTACGCTGTTTGCAGGTCGGCTCCCTCATACTATGATGAGGCTGTAAGTCCCCTGAAACACGTTGCAAGGAGAGATTGAGCATGCTCGACGCCAAGCTCCTGGAAATCCTGGCCTGCCCCGCCTGTCGGGGCCCCGTTACCCCGGACGACAACCACCAGTGGCTGTATTGCAGCGCCTGCAGTTTGCGCTATCGGGTCCAGGACGATATCCCCATCATGCTGGTGGATGAAGCCGAGAAGTGCGAACCGCAGCGCCCAGCCCCCGGGGAGTCGAGCTGATGTGTCTGTTTACCCATTTTGCGGCCGGCGCCTTGGCCGGCGGATTGACCGGACAGCCCCTCCTGGGTGCCTTGGCCGGGATCGCTTCGCATGCCTTGCTGGACATGCTGCCCCACTATGACCACCCCGATTGGCGGGTGGAAATCGCCGGAGGCGGGCTGTCGCTCCTGCTCCTGCTGTTGATGCCGTTCGCGACCCTGCCGGCTGTTCTGGGTGGTTTGGGGGGCATGCTGCCGGATCTGGAAAACCTGTTCCAGAAGCTGGGGCTGTATTCGCGGCGGCGCTTCGTCTTTCCCACCCACACCGGGTTGCTGCCCCACGGCCGCCGACTGGCGCCCGCGAGCCTGGGCTGGCAGGCCGCCATTTTCGTCGGGTGTTTCCTGGCCCTCGGATGGGTGCAAGGTCCGCCGGCCGCCCAAGCCGCGGAGCCGGCGCAGGAAACCGTGGTTCTGGGCCGATCGGTGGTCACGGTATTGCAGACCGGCCCCGACCGAACCGTGGTGCAACTGCGGATTCCCCTGTTGCGGGAACCGACCGACTGGCAGACGGTGACTGCCGACCAGATCCAGTGGGGGGATCCCTTGACCGGGAACGACCGGGCTCCTGCCCAGGAGCGCTTTGGGCCGCCGCAGTTGCGCTATCCCCTGGCTGTGCCCACCACCCGGAGCCCTACGCTGCGGGTCACCAATATTTCCTGGTGGAAGGAACCGGCTCAGGGTGCCAACACCGCGCTTCCCGTCCGCGTGACGGATCCGGGCATCTTCCGCTCCGTTCCGCTGACCCAACTCCTGGTCGAGCCGGGCCTGGGGGGCGGGGTCCTGTCCTCGATGACCGTGGAGATCAGCCACCCGCGTCGGGGTTCCTATACCGAGGCCCTGGACCTGGGAAAGGCCGCCTCGAGGGATCAGGCTCCCCCGGTGGCCGTCAAAAGCCTGCTCAATGCGGGCCTGTGGCGGGATTTGAGCCAGGGCGCCGCTCGCCAGGCCCGGGTGGCCGCCAAGGCGCAACCGGCCGAAACGGAATTGTTCGGCCTGACCAGTCATTGGTTGCGGCTGGACGTGCGGGCCGACGGTCCGGTGCGGGTCACCGGAGCCCAGCTCAGCAACATGGGCCTGGCCACCACCGATGTGGACCCGGCGAAGCTGCGCCTTTTTCGCGGCGGGAGTTTCGCCGTCGATGTGGACCCCACCCTGCCGGATGCCGACCAGGCCGACCGGATCGGTTTGAACGAAGTGGCCATCGAGGTCCGCGACGGCGGGGACCAGGAATGGAACCTGGACGACGAATTGCGCTTTTTCGCCGTGGGCCCCGACGCCTGGCGGGATCGCTTCGACCCCGCCGCCGAGCGGCTTGATTTCGTCAACCATCCCTATGCCGACCACGCGACCTATTGGTTGAGCTGGGAGAACGAAGCCACCGCGTCGCCCTTGCCCGGTCAGCCGCGGCGGATGTCCGTTTCCGCCGCCACCCCCGTCGGCGATCCCGAGGTCACCACCGGGCGGGTGCGCCTGCATCGGGAAAAGCAACTCCTGGATACGGGGGGGCTGTTCGTCGACAACTGGGCCTGGGACAGCTTCGTCTACAGTTCCCGTCAGGATACCTTCACCCTGCATCATCCGGTGGCCGGTTCGAGCGCACGCTTCGTGGTGGACGTCCGGGGCAACTACTATTCCCTCTCCAACAGTTACCCTTTCCGGGCCGAATGTTGGTTGAACGGGGACAGCGGTGACAAGACCGTACTGGATTTCACCTCCCGCGATCAGGTCAAGCCCGACAGCGTGCGGGTGCGTGTCGTGGGTGCCTCCACCACGCTGGTCGCCGGTCTGAACACCCTGACCTTCGCCAACGGCTCCGTCGAAACGAACGTCCCCAAGCAATCCATGTCCCTGGACAGTTTCGACATCAGCTATCTGACCGATCTGATCCTCGCAGCGGGAGACGGCCCGGTGTCGGTTCTCTACAACGCCGCCGAGGAGACCCTGCCCGGTTCTGCCTTTACCGTGCGGTTGGGTGTTCCCGGCGGGGCCGATGTGGTCGCCTGGGACGTGAGCGATCCTGCAGCTCCACGGATCCTGACCGGGGTTCGCGATTCCCTGGATCCGGAAATCCACCGCTTCGGGTATTCCCTTGCCGACGCCGACGATCATGAACTGGTTTTCCTGCGCAACGCCGGTTTCGGTGCCGTCACTTCGGGTTCCCGGGCCACGCCCATCAACCTGAGGTCGCAGCCGACGGACTATGACTACCTCGTGATCTACCCGTCCCCATTCGCCTTGGCCGCCACGTCCCTGGCCGGGTACCGCTCCTCCGCCATCAGGGGAGTGGAATCACCCGCAGCCACCGCGGTCCTGGACCAGGACATCTACGACAATTTCTCCGGTGGCCAGAAGGACCCCCTGGCCATCCGCAACTACCTGCGGTTCGTTTACGAGCAAAGCGGGCACCGCCTGCGCTACGTCTGTTTCGTGGGCAACGCCAGTCGGGACTACCGCAACTACCTGGGCCAACCGCAGGATGTTGGGCTGTGGGATTTCCTGCCCACGGTGATCCGGACGGTTTTCCCGAGCTACCCCACGACCGGCAGTTCGGCCACCCCCTTCGCCTCCGATGACGGCTTGGTCGCCTTCGACGAACCGGTCGTCGGCACTTTGGATTATCCCGATCTGGCCTGCGGGCGGCTGCCTGCCACGACCGCCGGGGATGCCCTGGACATTGTGAGCCGGATCATCGGTTACGACGGGAATCCGGAGGCCGGCCCCTGGCGCAACCGGGTCACCTTCGCGGCGGATGACGCCGACCGCCCCGATTTCGAGGGCTACCCGCTCACCCAGGAAACGTATCACACGCGGGAGGCCGAGGTTCTGACCGAGCTGTTCCTGCCCGCGAGCCTCGACGTGCAGAAGATCTACGGAGTGACCTATTCCTTCCCGTCGCCTTCCTCCAACGTCAAGCCCCAGATGCGCAACGACATCAACGCGGCGCTCAACGAGGGGACGACCATCTTTCATTACATCGGTCACGGCGCGGAGGACAACCTGGCTGATGAACAGGTGTTCCAGTCGCGGGACATTCCCAACCTGCTCAACGGAATGAGACGCGCGGTATTCGTCGCCTTCAGTTGCGACGTGGGGGTGTACGACAGCCCGGGCCGGCTGTCCATGGCCGAACAGTTCCTGGCCAGCTCTTCCGGAGGTGCCATCGCCTGCATCACCGCCAGTCAGGTCAGCTATGGAACATTGAACGACGACCTTTCCGAGGCCTTCTACGCGGAACTGTTTTTCGACCGGATGGTCGACCCCGAGCGGACCCTGGGGATGGCTCTGGTGGCCGCCAAGGCCGACATGACCAACGACGGCAGTATCCGCAACTCCCAGCACTTCAGCATCATGGGGGATCCGGCCTTGAGTTTCCCTCAACCTGCCGACGTTTTGGAATTCGGCTCCGGCAGCCCGGATTCCCTGCAGACAGGTTTACGGCAGAAGGTGGTGATGGCCCTCGACGGTGAGAATCCGCCCCAAGCCGGCGAGTCCTACAATATCCGCATCGAGGATTCCACCATTGACCAGGTCTATCCCGTGTATCAGCGGTATACCAACCCGGACCCGCCGCCGGCCCCGCACTACATCTACGTGCCGGTCACCCGCACCTACCGCAAGCGTGGCTCGGCCGTGTTCCGGGGCACCGGTGTTGTGGAGGGCGGGGCCCTGGAGATCGCCTTCATCAACCCGGTCCAGTTCCATTACGGTGATGAAGCGCGCATCCGGATCATCGTGGACGGAACGAACGGGGAGCGGGCCGGGGTCATGCGCTTGTCCGCGGCCCGTGGCAGCGGCGGCACGGGGAATGACCTGGCCGGGCCCAACATCGATCTGGCCTTCGAGGACGGACGCTACCGGGTCCGGGCCGGTTCGCCCCTGACGGCGGCATTGACCGACAGCAGCGGCATCGCGATCCTCGGGACCAGTCCCGGAAACAGCCTGCTTTTGGAATTCGACGACTCCGGTTTCATGACCGATGTGACCGGCCATTTCGTCTTCTCGCCCAACAGTTTCACCACCGGCAGCCTGGCCTTTCCCTTGCCGGGGGATCTTGATCTGGGTGGCCACACCGCCGCCCTGCACGCCAGCGACGCGCTGGGCAACGTGGGCAGCGACACGCTCAGCTTCCAGGTCATCCCCGAAGGGGTGCGGGGGTTGGAGAATGTGACGGTTTTCCCTAATCCCACACCCGGTCCTTGCCGACTCCTAGTGGATCTGAGCGATCCGATGGCGGTTCAATGGGAGATCTATACCCTGGCGGGGCGGCGCATTCGCACCCTTCGCCGGGATTTCGCCAGCGCCGGCCCGGTGATCCTGGCCTGGGACGGGCGGGACGATCGCGGCGACGAAATCGCCAACGGAACCTATCTTTTCGTGCTGCGGGGGCTGACCGCCTCCGCCGATGAACGGGAAATCACCAAGACGGGCAAACTCGTCATGATGAGGTGATCCCCGAGGCTCCCCCATGGAGCATCACCCTAGTGGAGGTAAGACAACGATGAAGAGGAAATTGATGGTGGCCGTTCTGGCCGCAATGCTGGTTGCCGGTTTTGCCGGTAGCGCTCTGGCTTCGGGAGCGGGTGCCATCAACCTGGTGTTCCCCATCGGCGCGCGCTACGCGGCCATGGGTGAAGCGGGTACGGCCCTGTCCCAGGACGCCACGGCCATGTGGTGGAATCTGGGCGGCTTCGCCTTCATGCCCTTGCGGGAAAAGGACCATGACCTTCATATCATGCAGTCGCCCCTGGCCGAAGGCCTGGCGGACGATATCGCCCTGTACTGGGTCGGCTACGGCCAGCCCATGGGCGAGACGGGAGCCCTGGGCTTCTACCTGAACTACCTGGATATGGGAAGCCAGGAGGCCACGGGCGAGGACCAGACCAGCAAGGGGACCTTCTCCTCGTACGCCTGGGCCTTCGGGGCCAACTACGCCGTGCGGTTGTCCGGCACTGTCGGGGTGGGCCTGGGCGTGAAGTACTTCCGTGACAAGCTCACCGAGGACAACATCCTGCAGGACACCCTGGGCAGTGGATCCGGTAGCGGAAGCGGCGACAGCTTCGGCGTGGACTTCGGAGTGCACATGAAGGTTCCCTCGCTGCGCTCCAATCTCGGCGTGGCCGTGGCCAACCTGGGGCCCGGCATCCAGCACGTCAACGCAGCCCAGAAGGATCCCATGCCGCGGAAGATCACCTTCGGCGTGGCTTCCAGCCTGTACCGCAGCGAATACATGGGCCTGCTGGTGGTGGCCGATTACCTGGTGCCTCTGTACAAGTTCAAGGACGACTCGTGGGGCTTCGGTTTCGCCACCGAGGAAAAGGAATACGGAGCCGGGATCGAGTGGAACTACCTGCGTTCGCTCTTCATGCGCTTCGGTTACAAGAGTGCGGATTACGGCGACATCAACGCTTCGACCTTCGGTTTCGGTGTGGATCTCACCCGCTGGGTCGGACAGGCCATCACTTTCGATTTCGCCAAGGTGCCTCAGGCCAAAGGTTTGGACGACGTCAAGCGCCTGTCCTTTGCTTATCGTTTCTAGTCAATTCAAGTCCGACCGACCCCTGGGACAAGGAGTCCTGTCTTGACACACCGACCCGATCCCGGATCCCGGCTGCCCCTGTCCCGGGGCAGCCTGCTCCTTTTGATATTCTGGCTGCTGGTGGGATCTTCCGCCTGGGCGGCCGACCAGGCCCCCTACGGACGCATTCCCGTCCGGCGGTACGACCCACAGGCTTGGGCGCGCAGCGCCGGGCCCGATGCCGTCGCCCGGCGGCAGGAAAACGCCAAGGAGATCAACAGGCGCTGGATGGCCGTCCACGAGTTGCTCGGCGCGCGACAGATGTCGGCCAAGAGCCAGGCTTTGTTGCGGTCCCGGGGGTTGGGGACGGCCTTGAGGATCGGGGGAGGGAACAAGGCCGCGACGGATTTCCAGGACACGCTGCATGTGCTCCTGGTGCGGGTCTCCTTCGCGACCAACCGCGATTCCAATCTGACGACCATCGCACCCGGCGGCGATTTCATGCTCGACCCCCTTGCCGATCCCGGAGTGCTGGAGATCGATCCGCCGCCGCACGACAAGGCCTTCTACGAGGCTCACCTCAAGGGACTGTCGGAGTACTATCGCTACCAGTCCGGTGGCCGCCTGCACATCGACGGCAGGGTTCTGCCGGAGGATCCCGAGGATAGCTATCAGGTGAGCGATGTGGCCGACTATGGTCCCGGCTCGGATGGCTTCTGGACCTACGAGGGGCTCGAAGGCCTGGTGCGCGACATGATCCAGACCACCGACGCGGGCACCCAGGCCGACGGCTCGGTGAACCTCGCCGACTTCGACGACGACAACCCCTTCACCTACATCATCTTCGTGCACGCCGGCAGCGATTGGCAAAGCGACATCAACGGCGATTCACCCAACGACATCCCGACATTCTTCGTCAACCTGGGTGACCCCGAACCTCTTTCCAGCATCGATAGCGGCACCGGAGCGGTCGGGCAACTCACCGAGTGCTCCATCATCCCGGAGACGACCAACCAGGACGGGGACGCCGGCAGCATCGCCGCGGCGTTCTACCACGAATTCGGGCATGCGCTGGGGTTGCCGGACGTGTACAACACCGACTACATGACGCCCAACGCCGGCATCTGGGATCTCATGGATTCCGGCACCAACCTGGCCGTGGCCATTTCCGCTATCGCCGATGAGGGCGACACCGTGACCGTGGTCGCCACCGGAGCGGTGCCCCCTTCCCTGGGTGCCTGGGACAAATGGTTCCTGGGCTGGCTCGAGATGGGTGAGGTTCAGGGCGAGAACCGGAACTACAATCTGCCCGCGGTCCAGGTGCCGCGGGAACAGTATTACTTGTACAACGGATCGAGCGGGATCTTCAACCTGCGGGACCACCAGGGTCTGAGGGCCGGATCCTCGCTTCGGGAGTGGTTCCTGCTGGAAAATCGCTGGGTACCCAGCGGTCCGAATGAGACACCTTACGTCAACCTTTCCTTCGAACGGGATGAGCCCACCGGGGTCATCCAGTACCTCGCCGGACAGTTGCCGGGTGGGGCGTGGCAAAATTCCGGGCTCTACGACTATTTCATGCCGGCGGGCGGCGTCCTGGTCTGGCACGTCAACAATGACCGCATCGAAGCGGGCCTGGCCACCAACACCATCAACACCGGTGGTGACGGCTTGCGCCTGGTGGAAGCCGACGGGATCCAGGATATCGGCATCCTCAACGCCTACACCCTGGGGTGGTACGGCACCGTTTATGATCCCTTCGGGGGGTATGATTTCACCGGCGCCACCACCGGTTTCACATCGCTCCATCCCGAGGGTTTTCCTTCCAGCCGTTGCGTGGATCGCTCCTGGTCCGGTTTCTATATGGATGGCGTTGCCCCCCTGGCCACGAACAGGCCGTCGGTGATGACATTCCACGGCGGGATCGCCGACGCCCAGGAGGGATTCCCCTGGACGCTTTCGCCGCTCGATGTGGCCTTGCCCCAGGCCATCGCTCCGTTTTCCCTGACCCCCGTGGTCCTGGCCGACGGCAGCAGCATCCTGGTTTTCGGCACCCGGCCCCAGCAGGGGGAGGGAGCCGGGCCGAACCATCTGATGGCGCTGAATCTTTCCGGTTTTCCGAAATGGCCGGGGATGGATCCGGCCGGTTCCGTGGCCACCCTGCCCGGCGACCTGGCCGGTCCACCGCTTGCCATCTCCCGGACCCCGGGAGAGAGCGGAATCCTGTGGTCGACCACAGGCGGGACCGTGGGGCTGACCATTCTGGGCACCGGGGCCGAAACGGTCTGGCAGCGGGATCTGGACGTGGGACTCAGCCAGGCCGCCGTGGTGGTGGATGACGAGGCAGGCGGGCAGGCGATCCTGGTTCCCGCGGTCTCCGGTGAGGTGATCGTCCTGGATCCGGCCGACGGGGATTCGCGTCAGGCACCGCTGTCGGGAAATCTGGGCGCGCTGGTTGGGCCATGCACCGTGAGCCCACAGGGAAACGGCATCGTCGTTCCCTTGGCTGAAGGATGGTTCCAGATCGAATTCGCCCAGGGCACCGGTGGCGTGATCCATACCGATGGCTATCCGGCGGGCGATCCCTCCGGGCTGGTGCGCACGGCATGGTTCCAGGCGGGTGCCGAAGAGGAATTGTTCTTGTTCGACGACATCGCCGAACTCGGAGCCTGGCAGAGCAGCGCAGGCGAATGGGCGCCGCATGATCCTCTCGCCTTTTCGGGCACCGTAATCGGAGATCCGGCCGTGGCGGACCTGGACGGTGACGGCCGCAACGACATGATCCTGGTCACACCCGAGAGGATCCACGCCTTCTCGGGTTCCGGTGCCGCGCTCCAGGGGTGGCCGGTCCTTTTGCGCGACCTTTTTCCCCTGCCCGACAGCACGCGGTTTGCCGGGCCGGTTGTGGTGGCCGACGGCACGGGCGACGGCGTCAACGAGATCTACGCGCCGACCGCGGGTGGTCACCTCATGGCCCTGGATGCCCGGGGCAAACTGCTGGCGGGTTACCCCGTGCGGTGGGGAGATGATTCCGGATCGGGCTGCGCATTGGGCCAGGGCTACACCGCCGACCGCGAACGGATCCTGTGGCTGGTGAGCGAAGGCGGATATGCCGGACCACCCCTGGAACGCAATCTCGCCAATGGACGCATCACCGGTTTCAAACTCGCGGCCGCCGCCCCGGCCCTGCGCACGAGCGAGTGGCTGGGAGCCGGAGGCGGAGCGGCCCGCAAGGGTCCGGACGGCACGCCCACGTCCCTGGGGGCCCAAGCCCCGGCTGCGGATCAGATCGATAGGGCCGTGCTCTATCCCAACCCGCTGGGAGATTCTCCCCTGACGGTCCGTTTCTCCAGTGCGGATCAGACACCGGCGGACTTCTGGGTGCACAACCTGGAGGGGGAGATCGTCTTCCACGTTGCGATCGAAGCAGACGCCGACGTGGTCAACGAACACCAGGTGGATCTGCCGAATTTGGCCAGTGGCCTCTATGTCTGTCGCTTGCAATTCAGTTCATCATCAGGCCGGACCCTGCGCACCATGACCCTTGCGGTCGAGCGTTGAGCGGCCCTGGACGGATAGGAAAGGATAACGGCATGAAGAAAAGAATGATCATGGCCTCCCTGCTCGGCGGACTTCTGGCCTCGCTTGGATCCCCGGCTCTGGCTTCTGGTGAGCGGAGTGACCCAGCGGTCGGCGTCTCGGGCGCCAATTGGCTTCTCGACCGGCCGGCGCGGGAGGACCGCGCCCTGATGGGTTTCGCCTCCGCCCAAACGGAAATCGGCAGCGCCGCCCCGCAGTCGGTGAAGTTCTCCGAAGAGGGCGGACCCAGCGACGGCAACAAGGCGTTGCACATTCTTTCCTCTTTCGTGATGCCCGGAAGCGGGGAGGCCATGCTGGGCTACAAACGGGGTTACGTGATGATGGCCGCCGACATCTTTGCCTGGACCCAGGTGGTCAAGTACGGCAACGACGGCGACGATCTGAAACAGGAGTTCTTCGACTACGCCGACGAGCACTGGAGCCTCTACAAACTGGTTGGCGCCTACAGCGGTGCGCCCAATGAAGGTTACACCTACGACCCCAATGTGATGGAGAACGACCAGGGCGTTCCCCTGGGCCAAGCCTATATGGAGATCACGACCATCAATGATGTCGGAGACATCGGCGACTTGAATCTCTATGTCAGCAAGGAAGCGGATGAGTGGGAGTACTACGAAAACCTCGGCAAGTGGGACCAGTTCGTGTTCGGCTGGGACGATTTCACCAATCCCTACGACACTGTGGCCACCGGTGGCTACGTGCCCACGGGCACCCTGGACGACGTGCGGCAGCCCTTCACCTCCGAGCACCGGGAAACCTACCGGGTCATGCGCGGGAAATCGGACGACGCCTACGCCAAGCAGGACAACTGGCTGCTGGTGAACATCGGCCTCCGCGTTTTCAGCGTGGTCCAGACGGCTTACCTGGAAGGGTTCCTGGGCGGGGAATCCCACGGTCCCCTCGCGGTGTCGGGCCACGAAGTCAGCTTCCGCGCCCAGCCCGCAGGCTGGGGGCGCGGTGTGATGGCGGCGGCGGTGAGTTTCTGATGGCGGCCAATCGAAGCGGGAGGCAAGACGTGAAGCGGAACCAGCAGCGGAAGACGGCTCGGTGGGGCATGCCGGGATTCCTGTTGGTCGGCTTGGTCCTGGCCAATCTGGTCCTGGCCGGCAATGCCTGGGCCCAAGATGGCGACACCGAGGCGTCTTTCCGGCCGTCCTCGAGCCATTGGCGCGGATTGCTGCACGGGGGCGCCCCGTCCGCCTGGACGCAGATCGGCGGGCAGGGAATCTCCACCACGAATGAATTCGGTGGCGCCGCCGTTGAGAAAGAGGACGGCGGCCCCTCGAATCTGGGCGAGAAGTTCAAGGCCGGCCTGTTGTCCGCGATTCTGCCGGGTGCCGGTCAGTATTACAATGGCCAGCATCAGAAGGCCTACATCATGGGCGGCGTCGAAGTCGCCGTGTGGACGGCCTATTTCGTGTTCGACACCAAGGGCGACAACCGGTTGGAGAATTCCCGGGACTTCGCCGGCATTTACGCGGGCACCTCCGGAAGCCATGACGAAACCTACTGGGCGAACGTCAACCTCTTCATGGACAGCGACGCCTATAACGAAGACCGCCTCCGTGAGGCCCGGGCGACCCAGGAAGCCGTGACGGGACTGGTTGGCCCGGAAGACGCCTGGCAGTGGGCCAACACGGACCGCCTGCTGGGCTACCGGCTCATGCGCGCGGATGCCGCCCGCGCCTACGACCGCCGCGACTTCACCATCCTGTTCGCGGTCCTGAACCGCGCGGTGTCCGTCTACGATGCGGTCAAGAGCGCCGGTGGGGACGACCCCTTGCTGGGCACCGAGGTCCTGGGCATGAACGTGCGCATGGAGGTGAATCCCCTCTGGTCGAAACCGACCGCCCGCTGCGTGGTCTCGCGGGGATTTTGATGCCCGGCCGCCGGGTGGCCCGGTTGTTGGTGTTGATCGGCGGTGTGGCCTTGGCCACCGGCTGCGGCGGGGGATACGGCAACGGACCTGCTGTCCGGGACGCCAACTTGCACCAAGGTGCTTCCGGTACCGCCCCCAGCGGCCGCGCAAACCGCGTCATCGGTCTGGAATTCGTGCAGGCCTACGAGAACCTTCCTTCTGCGCCCTACTTTCCCCTCACCGGCCTGGCCGGTTGCGCCTTCAGCCCCGACGGCACCCTGATCATCTGCGACCAGAAGCAGGGCAAGGTCCACGGGCTGGATCCCATGCTGCATACCTGGTTCGAATTCGAACTGCCCATGGCCCGGCCGTACGCGCCCCTGGACGCCCTGGTCGACGGTTTCAAGGTTCTGGTTCTGGATCCGGGCGGCGGCCGGGTCTACCGCTTCGACCTGGGTGGCGCCCTGCTGGACGTCCTGGTGGACATCGACCAGCTTGATCCCGGCTATCCTCCCCAGACGACGGCATTCGCCATGGACCAGGATGGCCGTATGCTGGTGACGGACGTGGGCCGACAGCAGGTGCTGCTCCTGGACTCCTTCCTCAACCTGACGCTGCGGTTGGGTGACCCAGGCAGCCTGGGCGACCAGTTCCTGGATCCCATGGGCCTGGTATTTCGTGCCGACGGCAGTTTCCTGGTGAGTGACCAGGGCAATCGCAGGCTGGCTCTGTATGGGCGCCTGGGTTTCTACGAACAGGCCGTGGGGGGCGTGTTCGACCCGGACAACCGCTTCGTCGCGCCCGCCGGCCTGGATCGCGACCGCTTCGGCAACGTCTTCGTGGCTGATCCCGGGTCCGGGCGCATCCATGTCCTGGATCCGGGGCTGCGGTTGCTCCTGTCCGCAGGACCCGATTTCTCCCTTCAGGGCGCGCCCCTGGCCCCGGTGGATGTCGCGGTCGGACCGGGGGACCAGCTCGCTGTGAGCGACCCGGCCCGAGGCGCCGTGCTGATCTACCGCATCCTCTACCAGTAGCCGTGTTTCCCGGTACGGGCAGGCTCGTCGTGATGTGGGCTCTGGCGGTCACCTTGTGGCCCGGGTTCTGCCTCGGAGCGCCCACCGGCGCATCCGCAGACCTATTGCGGGTGGAGGTGGAGTTCCATGACCTGCCGGCCGGGGACGAACCCCTGGTTCTGGCGCACGGTTTCATCGATCCGGGTTCCCTGCGCGTGGCCTTGGGCGATTCCCTCCTCATCGACGGCCGTGATGTCAGACTGCGGGGCCGCTCCGGGGTGCTGGTCCCGCTCAAGCCCTGGCGACAGCTCATCTCCACCGCGGAGGGGAAATCCAATCCACCCCTGCTGGTGGTGGCCTATCGTTTCCGCCCGGTGGCGGTTCCGGCCCGTCTGGATCTGCGCCCGGTGGGAGCGGGTCCCGGGCAGCAGGAGAAGATGCAGGATGTCCCGGATAAGGTTATGGCCACCGGATCGACCGGGCAACTCGATGTGCGCGGCAGCAAGACGATCCAGGTCTCCTCGGGCAGCCGCAGGGACATGGTGGTGGACCAGAACCTCCGCCTGGACATCAGCGGTCACCTGACACCCGACATCTCCGTGCGCGCCTTCCTTTCGGACGACAACCTGCCCGTGGTGCCCGAGGGCAATACCCAACAATTGCGGGATATCGACAAGGTCCTGGTACAGCTCCAGGGCCGGGGATGGAACGCAACCCTGGGCGATTTCGTGGCCCGCCGTCCCGGTACCGTGTATGGCGGCTACCGCCGCAAACTCCAGGGCGTGACCTTCGCCGGCCGCAATGGACAGCTCAGTTTCGACGTTCTAGCGGGATCGCCCCGGGGGCGATATCGGACCTTGCAGATCAAAGGAGAGGAATCCAACCAGGGTCCCTACTTCCTGGGCGGCGGGGACGGGTCGGGGAACCTGTTCATCGTGGCCGGATCGGAGCGGGTGTCCCTGGACGGGATCTCTCTGGTCCGGGGGTCGGATCGGGACTACGTCATCGATTACGTGCGCGGTTCGGTCACCTTCACGTATCACAAACTGATCACCGCCGAATCGTCCATCGTGGTGGAATTCGAGGAGGGTGAGGGGCCGTACGGAAGGACCGTCACCGGCGCGGGCGCCGGGCTGGATTTCACGGTGCCCGGGCTGGTCGCAGACGGGGAATTCCGGGTCCGGATGATCAGCGAGAAAGACGACCCCGGCAGGCTGCGCACCGGAACGCTGGGCCCGGAGGACGAAGCCACCCTGGCTTCGGCGGGGGACGACGCGTCCCTGGCGATTGCTCCGGGCGCGGTGGCCGTGCCCGACAGCAATGGGACCTACAATCTGGTGGAAGACGCAGGCGGCACCCACTACGTGGCCGCCCCCGCATCCGGAGCCTGGGACGTCAGTTTCTACTACGTCGGCATCGGCCTGGGGGATTATGACCTCGCCACCCTCGACGCCACCGGGGCCCGTCTGTTCGTTTATCGGGGAGAAGGATTGGGGACCTACCGGGTGGGCCGCCCCCTGGACCTGCCGGTGTCCCATTCCATGATGAGCATGACCGCCGCCGTGGGCGACACGGCGGAATCCCACCTGCAGGCGGAGTGGGACGTCTCCCAGCAGGATCTCAATCGGCTTTCCCAGCTGGACGACGGCGACGACCAGGGGCACGCCTTGCGTCTCGCGGCGGCATTCGCGCCACGGGAATTGCGCCTGGCGGGGCGGAGCCTGGGACGTGTCCACGCAGCCGGCAGCATCGACGACCTGGACGCCACCTTCCGACCCTTCGAACTGGTCCGCGACGTTTTCTCCTACCGGCGCTGGGGGCTGGAGGAACGGGCGCGCCGGGTGGGTTTCCTGCAGGAGGCCGACAGGCAAACCGTCTTGCGTGGCGGATGGGAGGCCGGATCGGCGAAACGTCAGGTCAAGGTGGGGCTCTCCCGGAACGGGCTCGACCATGGGGGCGACCTGACGGCTTCCTTGACCTCCTGGACCGGATCCTGGCGCTGGGGCGGGTTCGCGGGAACTCATCTGTGGAACGAGGCCACGGCCGCCGACCGGATCGATCCCCTGGACATCGCGAGCACCTTGCGCCGCCACGAAGTGAGCTGGCGCGTGGCCTGGCTGCGGCCCTCGATCAACTACGGCTTCCAGCGCTGGCGTGACGCCGCCCACACCGGGTCCGGCTCGGCGGGATTCAGGCAGGAGCAATACGGTGTGGGGCTGGTGGGCGACACCGGGCGCGCCCTGACCTGGAACGTCGCCTTCCAGCGGGACCTCGCCGACTCCCTGCAGACCGGGACCTGGGGCCGGCAGCGCGACGGGCGCACGACCCGGTTGAATCTGACCACGGGGCAGGTCGGTGGCATGCGCCTGGTGGGTGAGGGGACCCTGCGGCGCATCCGGGCTCCGGGCAAAGCCGAACAGACCACGCGACTGGCCCGTACCACCGTGGCGGGAAAGTGGGATCGTACGGGCACGGATTTTACCCTCGGTTATCGGGTCGACAACAGTCGGACCGAGGTTCTCGACCGGCAGATCGTCTTCGTGGGTGACCGGCAGGGAGATTACGACCAGGACGGGCGCTTTCTGGGCCTCGACCTGGGCGCCTACGACGTGGTTTTGGCCGGGACCGATAGCCTGGTTGCGACAACCGCCGTGCGTGCCGACCTCAACTGGCGCCAGGAATTCGTATTCCTGGGCCGGGAGCGCTGGTTCGGCGCCTGGTCGGTACAGACCCTCGCCTCGGTGGAAGGGCGCAGCACCACCGACGACGTGGGCAGCTTGTTGCGGCTGGACCCCGGTCTGGTCTTGCGTGACAGCAGCACGGTGCTCGGCGACGTGTCGGTGACCGAGGAAATGACCCTGTTGAAAAACCACCCCGGGGTGGATCTGCGGGGAAAATTCGAATTTCGCCAGACCCGGGATCGACAATTCGCTTCCCACCCCGAGGATCGCCTCCAGCGCACCTGGCAAGTGCGGGGGAGCGTGCGCACCGGACGCACAACGTCCTGGCAGGCCCGGTTCCTGGAAGGGAGCGAGAACCGCTCCAGCACCGAGGATCTCCTCAGCGCGCGGCGCAGCATCGCCGTGGGGACCAGGACCGCCGAATTGGGGTGGGTCTTCAGTCCGGGTCCGGAGCTGAGGCTGAATCTGCAGGGGGAGTATACCCAACGCAGTGACGCGGTGAGCGAGGTGGTCCAGAACGAATGGGCGGGGCATCCCACCGTGCGCAGCCGTCTGCACCGGGCCTGGACGCTCCAGGGAGATGTCCGGGCGGGAAACGTCTCCAGCCGGGAACCCCCGGGTGCGGTGCGGCCCTGGTTTTTCCCGACCCAGGGAGTCAAGGTGGACGTTTCCATGCGACTGGCCTGGGAGCCGACGCGATTCCTGACGGTCGCCGCCAACTGGTTCGCCCGCAAGGAAGGAGAAAGGAGGTGGCAGCATGATTTCCGGCTGGAATCCACGGCCCGCTTCTAGGCGCTGTGACCTGCTGATCCTCCTGGCTCTCTTGGTGTGGGGAAGCTCTGCGGTGGGCAAGACACCGCTCCGGAAATCACCGGTGGTGGTCCCGGGCGTTCAAGCTGCGGCCTGTCCCGACTGCGGGGCCTGGTTCGCAGCGGATAATCAGTGGTCGCGGCAGCAGGTTCCCACGGTGCTGGACGGCATGGATGTATCCGGTTTGGCCGAGGCCGCTCCGGACAGCTTTCTCACGCGCACGGAATTTTTGGCCCGACTCCTGCGGACCCGGACGGGAAACAACGCACCAGAACCCCCGGTCCGCTCCCTCGCCGCCAGGCTCCGCGATCGCTGGCTGGAGCGGGGGTACCTGGAAGCCCAGGTGACATTCCGGACCGGGAAAGAGAGTGGTCCGGATACCCTGGTGGTGAATCCGGGCCCAGAGTGGACCCTGGCGGATTTCGAAATTGAGGGGCCTGATTTTCCCGGTCGCGACGAACTCCTGCAAAAACTCCTGCCTCCTCGGGGCAAGCGTTTCGCTCCCGAGGGGATCCGGGTGGGAGCCGGCGGGATTCTCGCTGCGCTGGGTGAATCGGGATACCCCTTCCCGCGATGGGTCACGCGAGGCATCGATCTGGATCCGCAGGCTCACACGGTTCTGGTCAACGCCAGCTTGCTGCCGGGGCGGCCGGCGGTCATCGGGCCGGTGACCAGCAGCCTGGAATCCGGCCCCGGGAAATCCTTCCTGGTGCGGACCTCGGGATTGCGGCGGGGAGACCCGGTCCGCAGTTCCGCTTTGGATCTGGCTGTCCAGCGCTTGCAGGCCCGGGACCTCTACGCCGAGGTCGGACGGCCGCGGATCTATTTGACATCCTCGCCGGACACGGTGGGGATCCACTTCCCCGTGGTGCCGCGGCGAAAAGTCAACCGGGTGCAGGCGGTGCTCGGGGTGAGTCGCAGCAGCACGTCCGGCCCGAGTCGCATCAGCGGACAGGTGGATCTGGATCTTCCCAACATGGCGGGCACCGGACGGGGACTCCAGGCCGGCTGGCGCGATGACGGCGCGGGCATGTCCCGCATCGGCTTCCAATACCGGGAACCGCTGGTCCTGGGCTCCCCCCTGGATATGCAGGCCGGCCTGGGCAGCGAGATCCGCAAGGGGGTCTACACGCGGTTCGAAGCGGATGGCGCGTGGGAACTGCCGGTGGTGGCCTTATGGGGTTTGGGTCTGGAACTCGGGTGGGACCGTTCCACGTACCCGACCGGTACCCTGGAGCGCACCTCCCGGTCACGGGCGGGGGGATTCCTGCTGCACAAGCGGGGCAACCGCGACCTGAGCGGATGGTCGGGTCGGTTCGGGATCACCAGCGCCTGGGGCAGCGACCTGAGTCGGATCGATCAGGGTGACGCCACGAGCGTGGCCCGGCTGGGTACCTCCACCACCGTCCGGATCTACAGCATGGATTTCGCGGGAGAATTACGCCTGGGGGCGGCTCTCGGCCTAGCCGGTCGCATTTCCTATCGTGAGCAGACCGGAGGAAGGGAGGTTGTCCCTCTGGGCGAACAGTTCTGGTTCGGGGGGGCCAACACCCTGCGCGGCTACAACGAACGGGAGTTTCACGGCAGCCGCGCGGCATGGGGTGGCGTGGAACTGCGTGTGGGGAGTGTCCGCAGCTCGCGGGTTTACACTTTCTGGGACCTGGGATATTTTGAGTTCCGCAGCGAGGACCCGACATCACCGGGAGATACGTTCGGCTCGCGAGGGTATCCCCGCGGCTATGGACTGGGATTGCTGGCCCGCACCCGGGGCGGGGATCTTTCCCTGGCCGTCGGCTTTCCGGGCACCGTGGATTTCGACCTCGCCAAGCTTCACGTCACGCTTCTGGAATCCTTTTGAGCAAGGGCTGCCCGGCAACGGGGGCCGGAAACCGGGCGGACCATGACCGACGAAAGCATCCGCGTGGAAATCGATCACCTCAGGCGGGAGATCGAAAGGCACAACGATCTCTACTACAAGCACGCTTCGCCGGTCATCAGCGACCAGGAATACGACGCCCTGGAGCGCCGCTTGCGGGCCCTGGAAGCGGAGTATCCCGAACTGGCCGCCGCAGACAGTCCCACCGTCTGTGTGGGGGCGGACTCCGACAGCCGTTTCCCCTCTCGACCCCATAGTCACCCCATGCTCAGCCTGGCCAACAGCTACGATCCCCTGGAGGTCACCGCCTTCGTCAAGCGGCTCAGGCGGGACCTGGGCCGGGAGGATCTGGTCTTTACCGTCGAGCCGAAGATCGATGGGGTGGCCCTGGCGGTGCGGTACCGGGATGGCTTGCTGACCACGGCCCTGACCCGGGGCGACGGCCGCAGCGGGGATGACGTCAGCGACAACGCCCGGACCATCACGGAACTGCCGGCCCGACTGGATGATTCCTGGCCCGGCGTATTTCCCGGGGAAGCCCCGCGCTCTTTCGAGGTGCGGGGCGAGGCGTACCTGCGTTTGACCCGTTTCGGCCAGCTCAATCGCATGCGCGCGGCCGAAGGTCTCGAGCCGATGGCCAATCCGCGAAACGCGACCGCGGGCACCTTGAAGACCCTGGATTCCCGTGAGGTTGCCCGCAGGGGCTTGTCGGTTTTCTGCTACCAGCTGTTTTCCCTGGAACCGGAAGATGCACCCGACCTGTCGAGCCACCAGGTGGAGATGGAAGTCATCAGGTCTCTCGGCCTGCCCACAAACCCGTTCCTGCGCACCGCGACCGATCCCGAGGAAATCATGGCCCGCCTGGATGAACTGGCCGTGCTGCGCCAGGGCCTGGATTACCAGATCGACGGGGCCGTCATCAAGCTGGACGACCGCGCCCAGCAGGTGAGCCTGGGTGCGACGGCGAAGTCTCCCCGTTGGGGTTTGGCCTTCAAGTTCCCCGCCGCCGAGGCCGTGACCCGCTTGCTGGACATCACCGTGCAGGTGGGGCGCACCGGGGTCATCACCCCGGTGGCCGAGTTGGAACCGGTGGGTCTGGCCGGCTCCACCGTTTCGCGGGCCACCTTGCACAACTGGGACGAGATGGCCCGCAAGGACATCCGCATCGGGGATACCGTGGTGGTCGTCAAGGGTGGGGACATCATCCCCAAGATCCTGCGGGTGCTGACCGACCGGCGGGAGGGGGGGGAATACGCCCTGGATCAACCCGTAGACTGTCCGGTGTGCGGCACGCCTGTGCAGTCGGACCCCGAACAGGTGGCCGTGCGGTGCGTCAATCCCCTCTGTCCAGCCGTGCTGGCCGGGCGACTGCGTCATTTTGCGGGCCGCGATGCCGCCGATATCGACGGCCTGGGGGGCAAGTGGGTGGACTCATTCCTGGAATTGGGGCTCATCGTGACTCCGGATGACCTGTTCAACCTGGAGCGCGACCAGTTGGCGGTCCTGCCCGGCTGGGGAGAAAAGTCCGCTGACCGGCTGATGACCGGCCTGGCGCGAGCCAAGAGTCGACCCTGGTCGGCCCGGATCTTTTCTCTGGGCATTCCTCAGGTGGGGGTCACCACCGCCAGGACTTTGGCCGGGCGGTTCGACAGCATCGACGCCCTCTGTGGGGCTACGGCCGAGGACCTTGCCGATTTGCCGGATATTGGGCCCATCGTGGCTGCATCCATCGTCGAGTTTCTGTCCCACGCCTCCACATCAGAATTCATAAATAACCTTAAGAAAAGCGGATTTCTTCTTGAAAAAGAGGAGATTGAAGAAGTTGATGATGGCGGTCTTTCCGGGCCCATGGCGGGAAAGACGGTTGTCCTCACCGGCACCCTGGATAACCTGACCCGTGACCAGGCCAAGGCGTTGATCCGCGCCGCCGGCGGCAAGGTTGCCGGCAGTGTGAGCGGCCGAACCGACTATGTGGTGGCCGGAGGCAAGGCGGGCAGCAAGCTGGAAAAGGCCCTGCAATGGGGGGTCGAAGTGCTGGATGAGTCCGGTTTTCTGGCCCTGGTCCAACCCGGGGACGGCAACCATGGCAACGATTGAAAGCCGCCTGATCCTGCTTGTGCGCTGGGACCGACCCGGGCGCCCCCTTTATCTGGGTCTGGATCTGGGGGGCGGTGAGGCCGTTCATGAACTTCCCTCACCGGAGCAGCCCGGCCGGGATTTGGCCGGAGCGATGTTGACCGGTGACGACGTTCCCTTGGGGCGCCATGCCGCCGCTGGCGGCCTGCTGATCCCGCAGGAAGTCTTCTGGTCGTTTGCTGACCCCCTTGAGGTCGGAAACCATATCCATGAACATTTCGTGGACCGGCACGAGGCCGAAACCTACCTGCGTCATCAGCGGCGCCGCTTCGAGGTGCAACTGCGGTGGTGGCGGGAGAAGGTCGGGCCCGAGGCAAGCGCCCTGCGCCAGTTGCTGGACGGTTGGCGGCTGGACCTGATTCCTCTGCTGGACCTGCTGGATCGGTTGGCAAACGGATTACCCGCCGCCGAGCCGGCTCCTGAACCACCGGAACCGATGGAACTCCCCGATCCCTTGCCGGCGGTTGACCCCGATGCGGTGGCGGCGTGGCTGTCGTCCGCTTCGGGTCTGGGCAGGGTATACGGGCCGGGGTTCGCCCCGCGGCGTGAGCAGGCCGACATGGGTCGGGAAGTCGCCGCGGCCCTGGCACAGGCCCATCCCCTGCTGATCGAGGCCGGCACCGGGGTGGGCAAGACCTTGGCCTACCTGGTTCCCCTGCTGGCCGTCATCGCCGGGAGCGAGACCCGCGGCGTCATCTCCACCCACACGCGCGCCCTGCAGAGCCAGATCCTCGCCCAGGACCTGCCCCGCCTGCAGGGTCTGTTGCCGGAGGTTCGCTGGGCTCTCCTGATGGGGCGGCGCAACTACCTCTGCCTCCGGCAGCGTCGGTCCTTTCTCACGCGTCCCGTGGAAAGCCTGGAGGATGCTCTGAAAACCGCGGCTTTGCGGTTGTGGCTGCGGGCCACCCGGCACGGTTTACGGGAGGAGTTGTCCGCCCATCCGCTGTTGAAGGGCGAACTGCGCCACCTGTTCGACGCGATGGACCCCTGCCTGCCCGGCGATTGCTACGAGGGCCACGATTGTTTCGTCCAGGAGGCCCGCAGGCAGGCGCGCGCCGCCGACCTGCTGGTGGTGAACCATTCCCTGCTGATGCACGATCTCTCCCTGGAACGGACCATCCTGGGAGAGTACCGCTACCTCGTGGTGGACGAAGCCCACCGGCTTCCCCAGGTCGCCCTCGATTCCCATTCCCTGGGTTGTGGCCGTTGGCGTCTGGGGGAAATCGGGGACCTGCTCGGCGGTTGGGGTTCCGCCGGGGGGATGCCGCCCCGTCTGGCCATGCTGGCGCAAGGGTTGCAGGGGTCCGGTACTGCCGAGCGGAAAATCGCCGCACCGGCGGAGGACTTCGGCAGGCTGGTCAGCGAATGTCGGCCCCTGTTCCGGAAGTGGTGGACCGCGCTGGGGGACGATCTGGCACCCCTGTTCAGCGAGGCCGGCGGCATCCCCGGTCGTGTGCGGATCAGGGACAAGGCCTCGGCATTCTCCGCAGCGCTGCCCGCCGCCGACCGCCTGCTGGAAAAACTGGCCGAAGCCGCCCTGGCCGGATCGCGCTTTGCCGCCGTGGCGGGGGAACTGGAGGAGTCGCCGGCCCATCTGATGGATGATCTGGCCCGGGCAGGCCAGGCTTGCCAGTTGCTGGAGCGGTTGCAGCGGGACATCATCTTCCTGCTGCGGGACCCCGACGACCGGTGGGTCACCTGGGCCGAACCCTCAACGCGTGCAGGGCTGCACGCCCTGGGCGCGACCCTCATCGCCGCCGGGGAATTGTTGCGGGACTACTGGCTGGGCTCGCAGCTGAACCCGGTCATGACCAGCGCCACCCTGGCCGTCGGCGAGGATTTCACCCACATGCTGGGCGAACTGGGGCTGACCCGTCGGCGGCCCCAGGCCGTGAGTCGCACCAGTCCCTCGCCTTTCGATTTTCACCGCCAGATGCTGGTCCTGACTCCGGCCCATTTCCTGGGGCCCGAATCGGCCGGTTTCGGACGGGCCGTGGGGGATGTCCTGGCTGCCTTGGTTGGGGATACTGGGCGCAAGACCATGGGTTTGTTCACCTCCTACCGCCATTTGTCCGAGGCCGCCTCGGTGCTCGAGGCGGCGGGACTTCCCTTTCCCGGTACACCTTCCTTAGACGGGCGTCCCGTGCTGCTGCAGCAGACCTCCGGCGCTTCCGCAGCTGCCCTGGCCGCCGATTTCCGCCGCAGGCGCAGAGCGGTTCTGCTGGGCACTTCCTCGTTCTGGGAAGGGATGGATTTCCCGGGCGACGACCTCGAGATCCTGGTGGTGGCCAAGCTGCCCTTCCAGGTGCCCAGCGACCCCTGGGTCCAGGCCCGTTGCGACCACGTCGCCGCTCGCGGGGAAAACCCGTTCCTGGATTTCATGGTTCAGGACGCGGTGCTCAGGCTCAAACAGGGGTGCGGTCGCCTGATCCGCAGACCGGGGGACAAGGGTGTGGTAATCATCCTGGACAATCGTTTGCACACCAAGAACTACGGCTCTACCTTTCTGGCGAGCCTGCCGGTCTTGCCGCGCAGCTTCGGTGATCAGCAGGAGATGCTGGCCCGGATCCGGGAGTTCTTCCTGGTCGGCGCACAGCCTGGCGAAAACCCTGGAGAGTGACCCATGGTCGGTGCCCCCCGACTTCACCCGGATCTGGCCACCGGGATAATCCGTCCGGATTTTGCGGTGGAGAATATCGGGCAGCTCCTCACCCTGGATCACGGTGACACCGTGGGGGTGAGCGGGCCCCTGCGGGGCGCCGATCTGGATCGGAGCGAAACCGTCGCCGACGGCATGCTGGTCTGCGCCGCCGGGCGGATCGTGGCCACGGGAAGCCGGCCCGGGTTGCTGGCTGCCATGGCCCAGGCGGGCGTTGATCAATCGGGCATGGGGCGGCAGGACGTGGGCGGTGCCGCCGTCATTCCCGCCTTTGTCGATCCCCATACCCACCTCGTATTCGGCCGCACCCGGCAGGACGAGTACGAACGGCGGATCCGGGGTGAAAGCTATCTCGAGATCGCCGCCGCGGGCGGAGGCATCATGGCTTCGGTGGGCGATCTGCGCAAACGCAGCGAAGACGAACTGGTGGCTGCGGGGACCACGCGGATGCGGGAGATGATGGCCCACGGCACCGCGACGGTGGAGATCAAGAGCGGGTACGGGCTGGAGCCTGCTGCGGAGTTGAAGATTTTGCGCGCCGCCGGGCGGATCGCTTCGAACACCGGAGTGCGGCTGGTGCGCACCTGCCTGGCCGCGCATGAGATTCCCCCGGAGTATCGGGACCGCAGGGAGGACTACCTTTCGCTGATCTGCGATACGATCCTGCCCGAAGTCGCCGGGGCCGGTTTGGCCGAGCGGGCCGATGTTTTCTGCGAACCCTCCGTGTTCAACCTGGATGAGAGCCGCCGCATCCTGGTCCGGGCCCGGGAGCTCGGCATGGCCCTGACGGTGCACGCGGACGAACTGGAGCCATTCGGCGGTGCGGCCCTGGCTGCATCCCTGGGGGCGGGTTCCGCCGACCATCTGATCATGATCGACCCTTCGGGCATCACCGCCCTGGCGGCTTCCGGAACCGTCGCGGTCCTGCTGCCCGGCACGGTTTTCAGCCTGGGATTGCGGACGTACGCTCCGGCCCGGGACATGATCGCGGCCGGATGCGCGGTGGCGCTGGCGACCGACTTCAATCCCGGCAGCTGTCCCATCCTGTCGATGCCTCTGGTCATGTCCATTGCCTGCACCCAGATGCGCATGACACCCGCCGAAAGCCTGGCCGCGGCCACCCTCAACGCCGCCTGGGCCCTCGGACTGCAAAACGAGACCGGATCCCTGACTCCGGGCAAAAGCGCTGATTTCGTGGTTCTCGACGGAGACGACTACCGTCTGGTTCCCTATCATGCCGGGCACAATCCCGCCGCAGCCGTTTTTTTGCGCGGTCGTCGGATTTAGTCCTCAACTTCCTGACTTCCGGGACGATCACTTAGCCAGTATTGCCGGTCCCGGCCACGTGCCGAGCAGCCGGAGCCGGGGAACCTACCATCAGTAGGGAGCTGTCTCTTGTCCAAGTTGAGTCAACTCAAGCAGGATGCCTACAAGGCGGGCAAGGAACGGGACTGGGAACGGGCCATTTCCGTTTACGAACAGATTCTTGAGATTGAGAAAAAGAACCCGACTCCGGTCAATGAGTTGGGCGATATCTGGTTGAAGGCCGGAGACACCGGCCGCGCCGTCCGCCACTTTCTGAGCGCCGCATCCCTTTATCGCAAAAACGGCCTGACCCACAACGCCGTGGCGATCTACAAGAAGATCCTTCGTTACGACTCCGACAACGTCAACGCCCACTGGTACCTTGCCGAATCGCGGGCCGGCCAGGGGTTGAAGGCCGAGGGGAGCGAGCATGTGCTGGCCTTCTTGGCCGCCAGCAGTGCGGTGTCCGGCGAGTTGAAGGAGATATTCAGCAAACGGTGCGTGACCCTGCTGGACCTCTATCACGACGACGGCGAGATTCTGGACAAGCTGGTCCAGGTATTCCGCATGTGGAATATGTCCCTGGAAACGGCCCGGGCGGAAGTCCTGCTTTGCTGCCAGACCTATGCCGAAGACAAGACGGGGGCCGAAGTTGCCATCGAGTCCGTGGTCACCCGGGAAAGCTCCGTGGTCAACTACCCGGAATACGTTCGCTGGCGTCAACTGGTGGATCCCAACTTTACGCCCGATCGACCGGTCGCAGAAGGGGTCTTTGCCGATTTCGGTGCGGTGGAATTGACTGACGATGCACCCGCAGCCCACTTCGGTGAAGCCTCACCCACGGCCACCGTTGAGTTCGACGAGGTCGCTGGGCCGGCGTCGGAAATCAGTTTTGCCGACCTGTCATATGACAATCCCCATATCCCGGCCGCGGATAATGAGACCAGCTTCGAGGGCCTGAATGCGAAAATCACCGCGGACAACGAGGATGAGTCGGACAAGTCCCCGTCGCTGAATATCGATCCCCTCGCCCTGGAAAAAGACGAGGACGGCTGTATCAGCATCGATACCGGCGGCGGCCTGGATGAAGTCCTGGCCTCGGCTGTCGACGACGCGTCCCAAGACACAGCGACCGTGGCTCCGGAGGGAAAAATCAATCTGCTGGAGCAGATCCTGGCCGAAGACGACGGCGATTTGCTGGGCATGGCGAACGATCAGCTGGAAACCATCACCGAGGAGATCGGCACCCAGGTGGGTGGGGATCAGGACACCGCGGACCGCCAATACGAAATGGGTCTGGTCTATCTGGAGATGGGCATGGCCGACAAGGCCCTGGCTTCGTTTCAGGCGGCTGTTTCCGATCCCGAATTTGCCCCCCGTGCCTACGAGATGTGGGCCATGACCCTCGAACGGGCCAACCGCCAGGACGAGGCGCGCCAGGTTCTCGAGGATGCCAGCCACGACGATATCGTCAGCGCGAAAGGTCGCCTGGGGATCCTCTACTATCTGGCCAAGCTCCAGGAAAAGGAAAAGCTGCTGGACGCGGCAGCCGCCAGCTATGACCGCATTCTGGCCGAAGATCCGGAGTTCATGGACGTGGTGGCCCGAAGGGCTGTCCTGACCCCGGCCAGAGTTTGACCCACCAGGATTCCGCTTCCGCGAGTCGGGCCGGTCTGGAGCGGGCCGGCCTTCTCGCGCTACCCAACTTCGGGGTCGTGAGTTAAGATTCCCCGATGATTCACTCTCAAGCCAATTCGGATCGACGGCCTGGCGCCGTCCGCGTAGCGGTCCTGCTGGGGATGTTCACCGGTACGGCCACCGGTGTGGGTTACCTGCTGGCGGGTATTCCCAACCTCGAACTCATGAGTCTGGTCGTGGCCCTGGCGGGCGTCGTGCTCGGTGTCCGCGCCGGCGCCCTGGGCGGGGCCCTGGCTGCGGCGCTTTATTCGCTGGGCTCTCCCTATGGATTGCCGGTGGTGTGGTTGTTGGCGGCCCAGATGCTGGGTTTTGCGGGGATGGGAATTCTGGGCGGGATCTGGCGTACTCTCAGCCGCGTGCACGGCGATACAGGATGGCGCTCGCATTTGGCCGCCCTGGTTCTCGCCCTGGTCGGCACCGCCTGGTACGAGGCCGTCACCACCTGCGCCGTCCTGTTGGGCTTTGGCCTCGAACCCTTGGTCGTTCTGACCGGAGCAATACCGTTTGCCATGATTCACCTGGGTACCAACCTCGCCATTTTCGCCGCCTTGTTCCCGCCCCTGGCCCGACGACTGCGGCATCTCGGTCCCTCGGGACTGACCGGAAGGAATCGTCTGGCGGGGTTGGCCCTGCTGGCGACCCTGGCTGTGGCCCGTCCGGCGATCGTGGACGCCCAGGAACCGGCGGCCGCCGACAGTGTGCGAGTTGTCGCTCCCGTGACCAGGGGAGTGAACGGCTGGCAACGCGGCCTGTGGCAGCCCTTCTCGCAATCCCTCCTTGAACGTCTGGCCTGGCGGGGCAATCTCGTGCCCCTATCCGATGGTGGTCTCGGGGCCGCCATCCGCATTCTGGGAGAGGTGTCGACCTCGCCCCAACCGTTGTTCACCCGCGACGGGCTCCCCCTGGGCACCGGACACATTCTCGCCGACGATCCGGCTCTGGTGTGCATCGCGGGCATGGACCTGGAGGCAACGGCATTCGGGCAGGATGGTTGGGGCGGGACGGGCGGACGGATGGACCTGCACCGTCATGACCCTCTGCCCGGCGACGGTTTCTCCTCCTACGAGGGCACCAAGGGGCGCCATGAAACCTACGGCAGATTGGTGCAGATCCTCACGCCGCGGGCTCCCTGGCGTTTCGGTTTCGAGTTCCAGGAAAACCTGGACAAGGAGGGCTACAACTACACGGATCGTCCGGCCGACGTTTTCGACCCCGTTCTCGACACCGACTTCCCCGGGCACGCCCGGGTGCGTCAAAGCCATGCCCGTCTGACCCGCACCCTGGCCGACGGTGGCAGCCTCGACGTCGACTATGACTTCGGCCGCAAGACCAAGGATCTGCTGCCCGTCCTGGGAGAGGATCACCAGGAGATGTGGGCCAGTGGTCTAGCGGCCGACATGCAGGCGCGCACCGGACCGGTGGGCGTGCGCGCGGCGCTGTTCTGGCGCAACCGGGATGTCTATTTCGATCCGGTGGCGGTGTCGGCCGACACCAGCGGGCGTTTGTTGAACACCGGGCTGGAGGGCCTGCTCCTGGAGTTCAGTCTGCTGGGACCCCGGGGGCAATCGCTGCCTGCTCCGGTGGCGATCTCTGCACCGGATTCCTTGGGGGATGCCTTTGCCGATTCCTTGGCCGATTCCCTTGCCCCGGCGCTTTCCGATTCCCTGGATCAAACAAAGGCGAACCCTCCGCCCGCTGCCGGCGCCCCTTCCGGCGAAGCGGGGCCGCGCACCCGTTTGTCCATTTCGTTGACCAGCTGGACCCTGGACGACTCGGGACCGGATTCGGCGTGGGCCGGGCCGGCGGCGGGTCCGGTGCATCTGGATGGACAGGATGCTCGACTGGTCCTGGAGTCGGGGCACCGGATCGCGGGGCTTGCGGTGCAGGGGCATGGTGGTGGCCTGTGGAACAACCGTCTGGGTTGGGACGGGACCTGGGGCGCCGAGTTGTCGGGGCAATGGGGTGCGCGTTGGGGACTCTTCTGGGAAAAGGGAGGCCGGGCCCCTCGCAGTGACGAATGGGGGACGGTTCTGCGCCACAACGTCGACGATCGGGAACTGATCCTGGAACCCAACCCCGACCTCAAACGGGAACGGACCCGCCGTATGGGCGGGAAAATGACCGGCTCGATGCTGGGCATCGATCTTGCCATGGACGGGTCCGTCGGCCGCATCGACGACGGCATCGCCTGGCAACCGGACACCGCCGACCCGCAGAGGGGTCGGTGGGTCAACGGGGCGGGGCTGGATTATCGACGGGTAACCGCCGGGGTTGGCCACGAAGGGCGATTCCTGGGCTGGGGACGCATCCGCTACGAGGGCACATGGCAGGATTACACCCTCAACGGTCTGCCGCCGGCTTCGCTGGCTCCCGAGAAATTCGGGCGCCTGACCCTCATGTGGGAAAACCATTTCTTTGCCGAGGACGGCATCCTCGAACTGGCCCTGATCCGGACCCACGTGGGAGCCATGGCCGACCCCTGGGACCCCGAACGCACGGCCGTCTTGCCGGCGCGCACGCTCACCGATCTGATCGTGGGTTTCCGGCTGGTGGGGGCGGACATCTCCCTGGCCTTCCGGAACCTGACGGGGGAGCGGTACCGCCTGACGACGGGCGCCTGGGGGCCGGGTCCGGAAACGGTGATGAGGTTGGCCTGGCGGTTCACCCGCTGAAGATGCGTCCGGCGGCGGTTCTGCCCTGGCGTCCGGCGGCGGGTCTGGCGCTGGTGTTCCTGTTCCTGGCTCTGGGCCACGTTGTCCGCGACCGCTGGCTGCTCGATACCGACGGACAGTGGCGCGAGGCGCTGGAAACCCTGCCCTGGGAAACGGAACTTGCTGACTCCCTCCAGGCGGAGCCACCGCCCCGTTTGTCCGTGCCGCTGTCCATCAACACGGCCCCTGCCGAGAGCTTGATCCTCCTGCCGCGAGTGGGTCCGGTCCTGGCCGGGCGCATCGTTTCCGCCCGCCGGGAAGGGTCGATTTTTCACAATGCCGCGGAATTGACCTCCGTCAAGGGCATCGGCCCCCGGCTGGCTGCCCGTCTGGATACCCTTTTATCCTACAGGATCCCTCACAAAGCCGATTCTTGAACATCGGCCGCCGACTCCTCCCATTTTCCGGTTAAAGTCCGTGCATTTACGTCCGATCACTCCAGGGAGTGAAGGTTTCGGGCGGTGTGAACCGCCGGGCTTCCGATGTGGTTTCTCCGCGGAAGAGGATGTCAGCTTGGTGTATGCGCAAGACTTGGCGGGTGACCGATGATAACGACCAAGAACAAGGTTGCCGCGAAACTCCTGTCCAGCGGTCTCCTCAATGAGGAGGGCCTGCAGAAGGCCCAGGAGATCCAGAAAAAACAGGGTGGTTCGCTGGGGCAAGCCCTGATCAGGGCGGGCCTGGTGGACGAGAATGCCCTGACCAACTGCATGGGAGAAGTGTACAACCTTCCGGTCCTGGATCTCGATACGAACCAGGTGGAATTGGAGTGCATCGATCTCGTGCCCGGCGACGTGGCCCGCAAGTTCCAGGTGCTTCCGGTTACCCGGCGGGGCCGGATCCTGACCGTGGCCATGGCCAACCCGAGCAACATTTTCGCGATCGACGATATCAAGTTCATCACCGGTCTGGACGTGCAGGCTGCGGTGGTGGGCGAGCTGGCCATCAAGAAGGCCATCGACAAGTACTATGCGACCGCCGATTCCCTTTCCGAAATCATGGAGGGCATCGAGGCGGATATCGAGGTCGTCGAGGACGAGGAAGACGACGACATCACCGGGCAGGAGGGCCAGAACGCCCCGGTGGTCAAGCTGGTCAACACCCTGCTGGCCGAAGCGGTGAAGATGGGGGCCAGCGATATCCACATCGAGCCCTACGAGCGCAACATGCGCGTCCGCTACCGGGTGGACGGCATCCTGCAGGAGGTCATGGAACCTCCCATCAAACTCAAGAACGCCATCATCAGCCGGCTCAAGATCATGTCCGAACTGGACATTGCAGAACGCCGGATCCCCCAGGACGGGCGCATCAAATTGAAGATCGGCGCCAAGAAGATCGACCTCCGCGTTTCCACCTTGCCCTGTATCTACGGGGAAAAAGTCGTGATGCGTATTCTCGACAAGGGAAACCTCAACCTCGACTTGGCCGACTTCAACATGGAAGAGAAGGCCATCAAGGACATCTATCACGCCATCGCCCAGCCGTTTGGCATGGTCCTGGTTACCGGACCCACGGGATCGGGTAAGACGACGACCCTGTATTCGTGTCTGTCGAAGCTGAACAACCCGGACCTGAACATCATGACGGCGGAGGATCCGGTCGAGTACAACATCGACGGCATCAACCAGGTCCAGGTGCGCGAGGAGGTCGGGCTGACCTTCGCCGCCGCCTTGAAGGCGTTCCTGCGGCAGGATCCGAACATCGTCATGGTGGGTGAGATCCGGGACCTGGAGACCGGCGGCATCGCCACCAAGGCCGCCCTGACCGGTCATCTGGTCCTGTCGACCCTGCACACCAACGACGCGCCCAGCACCATCAACCGGATGATGGACATGGGCATCGAGCCCTTCCTGGTGGCATCGTCCACCCTCCTGATCATGGCCCAGCGCCTGGTGCGTCGGATCTGTTCGGGATGCAAGGAGGAAGTCCAGCTTCCTCCCGAGGCTTTGCGGGACATCGGGCTCGAACCGGGGACCCCGGTCTTCGCGGGCAAGGGCTGCAACAAGTGCGGCGGGACGGGCTACTCCGGTCGCCAGGGACTGTACGAAGTCATGCCGATCACATCCGGCCTGCGGGATATGATCCTGGACCGGGCATCGACGAGCGAGATCCGGAACCTGGCCGTGCAGCAGGGCATGCTGACCCTGCGCGACGACGGCCTGGTCAAGATCCGCAAAGGCATCACCACGATTGAAGAAGTGCTGCGGGAAACCGCGGTCGCAGACTAGAAACAGAGGGGGCACAAAGTGGCCGGAATGAGGGAATTGCTCGAGGATATGGTCAGCCGGGGCGCCAGTGATCTGCACATCGCCGCGGGTCTTCCGCCGCAGTACCGGATCGACGGGAACATCGTTTCGACCGACCTGCCGATGCTGACGGGGGACGAGACCATGCGTCTGGCCTACAGCATCCTCAACGAGGAGCAGAAGAAACGCTTCGAGACGGCCAAGGAACTCGACCTGTCCTTCGGGGTCCAGGGGGTCAGCCGTTTCCGGGCCAACGTGTTCCTGCAGCGGGGTGTCGTCTCCATGGCCATCCGCCAGATCCCCTACAAGATCCACACCTTCGAAGAGCTGGGTCTGCCCCCGGTGTGCCGCATGCTGATCCAGAAGATGCACGGTCTTGTCCTGGTGACGGGCCCGACCGGTAGCGGCAAGTCCACGACGCTGGCCACCATGGTCGACACCATCAACACCACGCGCAAGGGACACATCATCACCATCGAGGATCCCATCGAATTCGTGCACCAGCACAAGGGCTGCATCATCAACCAGCGCGAGGTCAACAGCGACACGCACAGCTTTCCCGAAGCGCTGAAGTACGTGTTGCGTCAGGACCCCGACGTCATTCTCATCGGCGAGATGCGTGACCGTGAGACCATCGCCTCGGCCCTGACCATCGCCGAGACCGGCCACCTGGCCCTGGCGACCCTGCACACCAACAGCACCTTCGAATCCATCAACCGGATCATCGACGTCTTCCCGTCCGCGCAGCAAAGCCAGGTCCGGTCCCAGCTTTCGTTCTGCCTGAACGGCGTCATCACGCAGCAGCTTCTGCCCAAGGCGCGCGGAGGCGGTCGAGCCATGACCCTGGAGGTCATGGTGTGCACGCCGGCCATCAAGGCCATGATCCGGGACAACAAGACGCACCAGATCTACGGACACATGCAGGCCGGCCAGAAGCACGGCATGCAGACCATGAACCAGTCCCTCTATCAGGCCGTGGTGAACAAGTGGGTATCCCTGGAGACGGCGTTATCCCGTAGTTCGGACGTTCAGGAACTCGAACAGATGCTCGGCCAGCCGGCCGGGGTGTAACCCGAAGCAGCGGAGGAATCCCGTGAGCGCAACGACTTACCTCTGGAAAGGCCGGACCAGCAAGGGCGAGACCCTTTCCGGCGAATACGCATGCGATGACCGGCGGGACGTGGGGGAATACCTGCGCAAGCGCCGCATCGTGATCACCTCCATCAAGAAGAAGCCCCGGGAGATCGAAATCGGTTTCCTCAAGAAGCAGGGCGTGGGGGTGAAGGACCTCTCGGTCTTCACGCGGCAGTTCGCGACCATGGTCAACGCCGGTCTTCCGCTTGTCCAGTGCCTGGATGTGCTGGGGCGGCAGCTGGACAAGCCGCACTTCAAGAAGGTGGTCCAGACGGTGACAAGCGACGTCGAAGGCGGTTCGACCCTTGCCGAGGCCCTGGAGAAGCATCCCAAGATCTTCTCGGACCTCTTCGTGAACATGATCGCCGCCGGCGAGGCCGGTGGTATCCTGGACGTGATCCTGGGCCGCCTGGCCGTGTTCCTGGAAAAGGCGGACGCCCTGCAGCGCAAGGTCAAGGGGGCCATGACCTACCCCACCATCGTGCTGACGGTGGCCGGCGGTGCCTGCATCTTCATGCTCATGTTCGTCATCCCGGTGTTCGCCAAGATGTTCTCGGACTTCGGCGGCGTACTTCCGGCTCCGACCCGCATCGTCATGAACCTGTCCGATTTCCTGAAGGCCTATTGGTGGGCCCTGGGCGGCGGCGCGGCGATCCTGACCTTCATCTTCAAGCGCTACCGTGCCACGGTGAATGGCAAGATGGTTACCGACCGGTTGGCCCTGCGCATTCCGATTCTCGGCACGGTTCTGCGCAAGTCCGCGGTGGCCCGGTTCACCCGGACCCTGGGAACCCTGATCGGGTCGGGTGTGCCCATCCTCCAGGGGCTGGAAATCACCGCCAAGACGGCCGGCAACGCCGTGATCCAGAAGGCCATCCAGGATACCGCCGTCAGCATCAGCCAGGGTGACACCATCGCCCTGCCCCTGAAGGAGAGCGGAGTGTTTCCGCCCATGGTGGTCCAGATGATCAGCATCGGCGAGCAGACCGGCGCGCTGGACGAGATGTTGTCCAAGATCGCAGACTTCTATGACGACGAGGTGGATTCCGCCGTGGAGGCTTTGACCGCAGCCATCGAACCCATCATGATCGTGGTGATGGGCACCATGGTCGGCGGGATGCTCGTGGCCATGTACCTGCCCATGTTCAAGATGTCCAGCGTGGTCGGGGGATGACCTTGTCGCCGGAAGCGGAAGTCAGGTCCGAACCGGAAACCGACTTCGCAACCGGTGACCCCAACCTTGCCCTCCTGCGCCAGCGGATGGCGTTGACGGGAGTGCTGGCCCTGGTCACCACGGGGATGGTGTTCACCGACCCGCTGCGGGTGGTCGTTCCCGGCGCCGTGTCGGCCCTGGGGCTCGGCGCCACATCGCTGGCCGCGTGTTGGGCGGGGGCACTGGTGCCCTTGAACCGCCGGCTGCTGCTGATCATGCAACTGGCCGTCGACGTCCTCGTCATCGGGCTGCTGGTGAATTTCACCGGCGGCCCGTTCTCGATCCTGCCCCTCGCTTTTTGCGTGCCGATCCTGCTGGGAGCCTATTACCACGGCCCGCGGGCTTCCATGGCGTTGGCCGGGCTCGCGGCAATTTTCACCGGCGGCGGGCACTTCGGCCTCGCTCTGGGTTGGCTGCTGGCCGGACAGAGCGGATCCCTCGAGTATCTCCAGGGCTGGCCGGTCATGGTCACGGCCCTGCACATGTCCCTGTTCGTCATCGTGGGGCTGGTCAGCGGATCCCTGGCCGGTCGGCTCCTGCGGCAGCGAGGGCGCACGCGCCTGGGAGTCGACGCCCTGGCCCGATCCCGTTGCGAGGTGAACAACATCCTGGAGAACATCCGCAGCGGTCTGCTCACCGTGGACTCCGCCGGGTGCATCACCCGCCTGAACCCCGCGGCCGAAACCATCCTCGGGCTGGATGCCCGGAGGGTCCTGGGTCGTTCGCTGGAGGGGATCGCCCGCGGGGGGATGGAGGAGTTCGCCGCCCGCGTGCTCGCCGTGGCCAAGGGCGGGCAGCCCCTGGCCCGGGGTGAGCTCATCATCCAATGCGCGGGGGTCGAAAAACCCCTGGGCCTGAACGCAAACCCCCTGCGCAACGACCATGGTGTCCGGGACGGTGCGATCGTGATCTTCACGGACCTGACCCGGGAAAAGGCCATGACGGCCCGGATCCGCGAGGCCGACCGCATGGCTGCGGTCGGCGAAATGGCCGCCAGCATTGCCCACGAGATCCGCAATCCCCTGGCCAGCATCCGCGGGAGCGTGGAACTGCTGGCGGGCGAACTGGACCTGGAGGGAAACCTCGATCAGTTGCTCTCGCTCGTGCTGAAGGAAAGCGGCAGGGTCAACACCATCATCAACGATTTCCTGGCCTACTCGCGGATGCGCCCCACGTCGCTGCGGCGCTTTTCCGCGGAGGAATTTCTGGGTGAGGTGGAACTGCAGGCCATCCAGCACGTGGTCGCCAACGGCGGAAAAGTCGAGGTGGATTTTCGCTGCGAACCGGCCGACCTGGAGGTTCGGGCCGACCCGTCCCAGCTGACCCAGCTGGTGCTGAACCTGGTGATCAACGCCTGCGAGGCCATGGAATACGCGGGCAAGATCGAACTGACCCTGGCCAAGGGGTCTGATTCCTACCTGCTGGAGATCAGCGACACCGGGCCGGGCATTGACGCCGATATGGCCGAGGATCTCTACACGCCCTTCAAGACCACCAAGGAAAAGGGTACCGGATTGGGGCTGGCGATGGTGGCCCGCATCGCGGCCGCCCACGACGGCCAGGTTCGCGCCGAGAACCGCCCCGGCGGCGGCGCCTGCTTCAAGATCGACTGGCCGGCAACCTCCACCGCGGACGACCAGACCGTCGAGCCCGCAGACCTGTGCGTCTAGCCGCGAAAAATCACCATCGCGGGCCAAATCAGCGGTAAAGAACCCTCCTCCTGCGCCGATAGATCACCTGTCACAACCATGCTTTACCTCGCGTCAAGGAGCGCTTCATGGCCCAGGACAGGATTTTGGTCGTCGATGATGAAGAGTCCATGTGCCAGTACCTCTCCATTCTTCTGCAGAAGGAGGGTTACGACGTTCGCACGGCCGGGAGCGGCGACCAGGCCATGGAGCTGTTCAACGAGGATACCTACGACCTGGTCATGACCGATATCCAGATGCCCAAGATGAACGGCATCGAGCTGCTCAAGCGCATCAAGGCCTCCCGCGACAAATGCCCCGTCATCATTATGACCGCCTATGCCAGCGAGCAGTCGGCCATCGACGCGGTGAATCTGGGCGCGTTCTCGTATCTGCAGAAACACTGCAAGAACGACGACATCAAGATGGTGGTGCGCAACGCCCTGGAGCTGCGCCACGCGCGCAGCGAGAACCAGGAGCTCAAGCGTCAACTGACCACGCGCAAGATCCGCCGGCAGATCATCGGCAAGAGCCCCAGCATGCGTTCGGTTTTCAAGATGGTGGACAAGATCGCCTCCACCAAGGCCACCGTGCTGATCAACGGCGAAAGCGGGACGGGCAAGGAACTCATCGCCCAGTCCATTCACCAGCGCAGCGACCGCAGTTCCGGGCCCTTCGTGGCCATCAACTGCGGAGCCATTCCCGAGACCCTGCTGGAGAGCCAGTTGTTCGGTCACGTCAAGGGGTCGTTCACCGGCGCCGATCGCGACCACGACGGTTTCTGCCGGCAGGCCGAGGGCGGCACCATTTTCCTGGATGAGATCGGGGAAACGCCCATGTCCATCCAGGTCAAGCTCCTGCGCATGCTGCAGGAGCGGGAGATCTACCCGGTGGGCAGCAGCAGCCCCGTGAAGGTGGACGTGCGGGTCATCGCGGCCACGAACCGCGACCTGGAGGACGAAGTCGCCCAGGGGAATTTCCGGACCGACCTCTACTACCGGCTCAACGTCATCCCCCTGAGCCTGCCTTCCCTGCGCGACCGCTCCGACGACATTCCCCTGCTGGTGGATCACTTCCTCAAGGGCAGCCTGGGCGAAGCCTATACCGGGGGAGTCGGCAACTTCCTGGACGATTCCGCCCTGGAGATCCTGGCGGCCTACGAATGGCCCGGGAACGTGCGGGAACTCGAGAACGTCATCGAGCGGGCCGTGATCATCCGTGAGACCGACAAGATCACCGTGCAGGATCTGCCCGAGCACATCCGGGCCCTGGGACCGTCGGAGCAGTCCGCTTCGAACATCAAGGTCGGCGCCATGTCGACGCTGGAGGAACTGGAACGGGCCCACATCCTGGCCGTGCTCGAACGCACCGGCTGGGCACGGAAACAGACCTCCGAGATCCTGGGCATCAACGCCTCGACCCTCTATCGCAAACTCAAGAAGTACGGGGTGGCGGACGAGGACGAAATCGAACCGACGACCGAGGAAAACGAGCGGGAATCGGTTCCGGGTACCGAATTGCTGGAAGCCGTCGACCAGGTCATGCGGGAATCCCGCACCGAGCCGGTCGAAGTGGAGACCTGATCTCCCGATTTGCCCGGTCCGGGAAGATGTGACCGGGCGACATGCCCTCAATCGCAGGGTTGTGACGAGATCAGCAAGACGGGTTTTGAGAGAAATCGTTATTTGGCAACAAGTTGCAGATTTCGATTTCAAGGCCTGCGGGTGGCATGGGCATTGCTGACAAGGACACGCCACAGGCAGGTGGACAGGGAGGGACAGATCAGTCCATCCCGGATTCATGGTCCGCGGACCGTTGCAAGGAGGACAGGTAGTGTTGAATCGTAAGGGCTTTACTCTGATCGAGCTGATGATCGTTGTCGTGATCATCGGTATCCTGGCGGCCATCGCCATTCCCAACTTCATCAGCATGCAGGACCGGGCCAAGGAAGCCAAGGTCAAGGGCGGCGCTCACACGCTGCAGCTGGCTGCCGAGGACTTCGCGGTCCGCAACGACGGCATCTACTCCGACCTGGCTGCCGACGTCGGTGCCCTGCTGCCGCAGGATCCCGGCGGTGGCAACAACCTGCAGAACGCCTTTGACGGCACCTACACCGAGCCCACGTGGGCCGGCGCTGCCGCCGCTCAGGGCGACATCGGCATCGTGGCCATCGCCCAGGGCGGTGTGAACGTGGGTTACACGATCACCGGTTTCGGCAAGACGGCGAACGTCATTACCCTGACCAGCGGCCAGTAATTCCGGTCGCAAGTCACAGCGGGCGGAGCTGGCCAGGCCGGCTCCGCCTGTTTGCTTGAGAGGCAAGATGCGGCAGGTAATAACTCGATTGCGAACTGTGGTGCGAAAGCCGGATCGGGACGAACTCGTTCTGGCGACCGGTGTCATCACGCTTCTGCTGGCAATCACCTTGTTGTTGGGTCTGCCGTTCCTCAACCGGTTGGAGGCTCAGGGTCGCATGGCCACGGTCAAGGGAAACGCGGCCACGGTGCAGCTGGCGGTCGAAAGTTTCGCCCGGCAGCATCGGGGAGCTTACCCCGAATCGGTAGGGGACTTCCTGGCGTATCTCCCCCTAGGACAAGCGCCGGAGAACCCCCTGAGCGGCCGACCCGTGACCTTCACACCCAAGCCCGGAGATGTGACGTACACCCTGTTGACGGGTGGTCGCGGATACCGGATCCAAGCCTGGACCTATGGTCCGGGGGAGACCTGCCGCCAGGCCCTGGAATTGTCCGGAGGCTGTTGAGCGCACGTTGCATGGATATGGCAAAGAGGGAGATTGATCATGAACACTGCTAAAGGTTTTACTCTCATCGAACTCATGATCGTGGTGGTCATCATCGGGCTGCTGGCAGCCATGGCCTTGCCGAATTTTCTCTCCATGAAGGACCATGCCCACGAAGCGGGCACCAAGGAGAACGCTCACACCATCCAGCTGGTCACCGAGGATTTCGCCGTCCGCAACGACGGCATCTATTCCACCGCCGCCGCCGACCTGACCCCCTTGCTGCCGGGAGCGGGCATGCTCGTCAATTCCTTCACCAACCAAGCCACGGAGCCCCAATTCGGAGCGCCCGCCGCGGTTCCCGGCGAAGTGGGAGTCGAAACGGTTGGGATCGGGTATCGGATTACCGGTTTCGGACGATCCGCTACCGTCATCACCCTGAACAGCGGCGGCTAAGCCCCTTTTCCGCCTCTCATCTGGCACTACCGTTGCATAGCCTCCCTCTGGAAAGGCTTCAGGGCGCATTGGCGACCTGATTCAACCTCTGGACGAGGCAAGGTGACCAGTGACCATGCAGCAGGTGGTAAACATTCCCCCAAGAACAGCCCCCGACCCGAGGACCGAAACGCCCAAGGCGTTGGGAGGGTCCGAAGTCCAGCATACCCCTGCCGGGGTCCCGGCGCTGGAAGTCGTCGATCTGACCCGTGACTTCCGCAGCGGCTTTCGCCGGAAGCGGCAGCGCGGAATCGAGGGAATCTCGTTCTCCGTCCCGCCCGGAATCGTCTTCGCGCTGCTCGGTCACAACGGCGCGGGCAAGACCACGACCATCAACTGCATCCTCGATCTGGTCCATTCCGGTGGTGGCCGGGTGAGGATTTTCGGCCGCGAACATACCGAGCCATCGGCCCGGGCGGCGGTGGGCTACCTTCCCGAACGGCCGTATTTCTTCGAACATCTCAGCGGGCGCGAATTGCTGCGGTTCTCCGCGGGGCTCCTGCACATGGACCGGGCCCGTCAGGCCAAGGAAATCCCCGAGATCCTGGCGACGGTGGGTCTGGAGGAAGCCGCGGACCAGCGGTTGCGCAAGTATTCCAAGGGCATGCTGCAGCGCATCGGGTTGGGCCAGGCGCTGCTCGGCGACCCGGATCTGCTGATTCTCGACGAGCCCATGTCGGGACTCGACCCCGTCGGCCGGCGGCAGGTGCGTGAACTCCTGCAGGGGCTTCGCGACCGGGGCAAGACCATCATCTTCTCCTCCCACATCGTGCCGGACATCGAGATGCTGGCCGACGAGGTGGCCATTCTCAACCGGGGGCGCCTGGTGGCCCACCATCCCCTGGCCGACTTGAACCGCTCCACCCTCTACGAGGTCCAGGCGGTCATTCCCTCCAACCGGGAGCCGCAGGTCCTGGAAGGCTACACCCTCACCAGGCACGGCGGCGCCGTGCACATCCAGGCCGACGGCGTGGAGGAATTGAACGGTCTGCTGACCCTCGGCGCCGAGCGGCGCTGGAAGATCCTCGGCGTGGGCACCCGGCGATCGGGCCTGGAGGAACTTTTCATGCAGACCCGCGACCAAGGCGAGGCGAAATCATGATGGGCACCCTCACCACCCTGGCCTACGGCACGTTCCGGGAGACGGTCCGGGACCGTCTGTTCTATCTGGTCGGGATCTTCGGGTTCATCATGCTGGCGAGCACGGCCGTGCTGTCGCCGCTGACCATCGGGGCCCAGAGCAAGATCATGGTCGACGTGGGGCTCGCAGCCATGGCCGCCTTCGGTCTGCTGGTCGTGGTGCTGGTGGGCAGCAACATGATCCGCAAGGAAATGGACAAGGGCACCATCGTGACCATCCTGGCCCGGCCCGTCGGCCGCCGGCAATATCTCATCGGGAAATTCCTCGGTCTCAATCTCACCCTGGCGTGCATGCTGGCCCTGATGGGCGGACTCTTCTCTCTCGTCCTGCTGGTCGCGCCGGGGACCTTTTCGCCCGCCTATCTGGGCGCCATCTACATGGCCCTGCTGGAAATGGTGGTCATCAACGCCGTGGTGGTGCTGTTCAGCACCTGCGTTTCGGCGCCGCTGGCCGCGGTGGCGACCCTCGGGGTGTTCCTGATAGGCCACCTCAGCCAGTCCATCCGCGATTTCGGCGACATGCAAGGCACGCCGCTGCAGCAGAAGATCTTCGCCGGCCTCTATTACCTCGTGCCGAATCTCGAGGTGTTCAACATCCGCGGCGCGGTGGTCCACGGGGATCCCATCGCGCTCGCCCAGTTCGGGATCGCCACCGTTTATTGCCTGGGCTATGCGGCCCTCCTGGTGATCCTCGCGGGAGCGGTCTTCCGGGGCAAGGGGCTGCGATGACGACCCACTGGGACATGGGACGGGTGGGACGTTCGGTGGCGGCATTCTGCTGCCTGTTGATCGTCGTCGGCTCCCTGCTCAGCTATGAGGGGTTGCGCAGAAGCGAGAACGGGCAGGAGCACCTGTATTTCCCCTCGGGCCGCTTCCTGCGCGAGGCGACCGTCGGCTTTCGCGAAGCGGCGGCGGACTACCTCTGGTTCCGCTTCATCCAGTACTACGGAGCCTTCGAGAAGGGCGACAACGACCTGCGTTATTTCGACCTCTTGGTCGATGCGGTGGTCCGGCTGGATCCCAAATTCGTAGAGGCCTACCACTTCGCCTCCCTGGTCGCCTGGTCGAACCTGGGTAGCTTTCCCCATTCCATCGACCTGCTCAAACAGGGGATCCTCCACAACCCCGACGTGGCCAAGCTGCCCTTCCAGATCGGCTTCACCTACTACGTCTTCTACAAGGATTACCCGCGGGCTTCCTTCTGGTTCGAGACCGCGGCCAAATGCTCCGACAGCACCGACCGGGAGAAGCGCTTCGCGGCCTTTGCCCGCCACCGGGCCGGCGACGAACGCGTCTCCCTCGAACTTTGGAAGAACCTGCTGGAATCCACCGACAACCCCCAGATGATCGAGCTGTCCACAAAGATGATCGCCGAAATCTCGGCCAAGCTGCAGGCCCGGCCGCTCGTCGGACCGCAGGCCCCGGAGGTCTCGCCATGAAGTCCGTCTTCTGTGCCCAGATCCAGACCGCGACCCTGGGCGGATGGTGGTCGGCCTCTCTCTGGTTCGGCGCCTCGTTCCTGGGGGCGTGTCTGGGAAGTTTCGGCAACGTCCTGGTCTATCGCCTGCCGCGGAACATGTCCGTGGTTCGTCCCCGGTCGCATTGTCCGGGCTGCAACGCCGCGGTGGCGTGGTACGACAACATCCCTCTGGTCAGCTGGCTGCTGTTGCGCGGAATGTGCCGCAGTTGCCGGACCGCGATTCCGGTGCGGTATCCGCTCCTGGAGGCCGGCGGCGCCGCGTGCCTGGCTGCGGGACTGCTGCGATTCGGCTGGACCGTGCACGGGCTCGCAGCCGGTGTCCTGCTCCTGGTGCTGTTGATCATCGCGTTGATCGACTGGGAGCACATGATCATTCCCCACACCCTGACCGTGGCCGGGACGGTCGTGGGGATTGCGGCATCCCTGCAGGGCCCTCCCGGTCTGCGCGCATCCCTTCTGGGCCTGGTCTGTGGCGCCGGGGTGATCCTGGCGGTGGCCTACGGCTACAAGCTGGTGCGCGGCCGCATGGGCATGGGCGGGGGCGACGTCATGATGATGGGCATGCTGGGGACCTTCACGGGGCCCTGGGGCGTGCCGGCCGTGCTATTTGCGGGGGCCCTGCTGGGCACTCTCTATACGGTGCTGGGGGGGAGCAGGCGGGACGATGGTGTCGCGAAGCTTCCTTTCGGGACCTTCCTCGCCGTGGGCGGGGCCGTCATCCACTTCTACGGCCCGGAAATTCTTGCCTGGTACCTGAGCATTTTTTGAGCAGAACCGGCCGGGCACCCGTTGTGCGGCGAGGTCCCCCCCGTAAGGCGCTTCAGGCGATCGGATGTGCGCCGGGGAATTCGGACGCTGGGGAAGGTTTAGGGCTCAAGCCCCATTTCACGCGGCCGAAGAACATTGTGGCATACATGTTGCGGTTGTCCCCGAGGGCAACCACGGCTGCCGGGCCTATCCGGCAAATCGCACGAACAGCAAGGCAGGCTTGACATGTTCGGTTTTCTCAACAAGAAGCGGAAATCACTCATCGGCATGGACATCGGTTCCAATGTCGTCAAGTGCTTGCGTCTCGACCTGACCGGTCCACGCCCGACGCTGACGCACTTCGGCATGGCCGACTTGCCGCCCGAGGCCATCGTGGACGGGGAGATCATGGATCGGGAACTGGTGATCGAAGCCATCCGCGAAGCCGCGGATCGGGCCGATCTTCCCAACGATCCGGTCGCCAGCGCCGTGGCGGGGCGCGCGGTGATCGTCAAGAAGATCGTCATGGACAAGATGAGCGAGGATGACGCTCGTGAGGCCATCTACTGGGAGGCCGAACAACACGTCCCCTTCGATATCGACGACATCTCTCTGGACTTCCAGATCCTGCAGGACGACATCGGGGCCGACCAGATGGAGCTCCTGCTGGTGGCGGCCAAGAAGGACATGATTCTCGGCTACGCGGAGCTGATCCGCGACGCCGGCTTCAATCCCATGGTCATCGATGTCGCCTCGTTCGCCAACCAGAACGCCTGGGAGTACCTGCTACACCACGGACCGGCCTCCGACGACCTGGACGGCGAATTCGATGCGGACATGGACTCCGAATCCCGGGACGGGGACGACTCGGCCGAAGAAGCCCATGAGTCCTCCGAAACGGTGGCGCTGCTCGACGTGGGCGGCGGGGTGACCAACGTCCATATCATCAAGGAAGGGATCCCCCACTTCACGCGCGATCTGCCCCTGGGTGTGGCCAACTTCCTGGAGGAATTCCAGAAGCAGTTGGGCCTGACCTACGAGACGGCTCAGCGTGTGGCCCGGGGAGACATCGACGGCGTCGACGCGCAGCTCGTCACCGAGATCGTGCACGCGGTGGGGTCGGAGATCTACGACGGCCTGGAGCCGAGCCTTTCCTACATGAAGACTTCCGGCGAGAGCGACGGTTTCGACCGCATCGTTCTGAGCGGGGGCGGGGCGCACCTGCCCGGCCTGCTGGCGTTTCTCGCTGAACGCTACGGAGTGCCCTGCGAGGTTGCCGATCCTCTGCGGGCCCTGAATTTCGAGCCGGACCTGTTCGGCCCCGGTGAGGCCGAGGAGCTCGGTCCGTTGCTGACCGTCAGCGTTGGCCTGGCACTGAGAGAGGGGGTCTGAAGATGATCCGGATCAATCTTCTGCCGCGTGAGGAAATCGTTAAGCGACGCACCTTGCACTTTCCGCAGGTGGGGAATTTCGCTCCGCTGGTTCTGGTCGCGGTGGCCCTGGTCACCTGCGGCCTGGTTCACCAGCTTCAGGCGAAACACATAGGCAGCCTGGAGGTCACGGTCGCCGAGGAAGAAGCCGAGTCCCGGCGTCTGGCCCCGGAGATCGCCAAGATCAAGAGGCTGAACCAGCAGCGCAAGGATCTGAACGATCGCCTGGACGTCATCACCGAGCTGGACGCGGACCGTTACTTCCGTGTCCACCTCATGGACGAGTTGAACCGCAGCATGCCGGACAACTTGTGGTTGACCAATTTCGAGGAAAACGGGGACGGGAGCTACGCCATGGAGGGCGTGACCTTCTCCAACTTCCTGGTCAGCGACTTCTTGCAGAACGTCACCAACAGTCCCTGGTTCAGCAGCGTGAACCTGCTGATCGCCGAAAAGGGCGATATCGGGGACGTGAGGGTCATCAAGTTCAAGGCTCAGGCCCGGACCGCCCGGCCGGCAGCCGTCACCGGGCTGGAAGGCTAAGGAAGGACCGTCATGGATATCGATGTCAAGGATCCCAAACTTCTGCGCTGGGCCGGTTCCGTGCTCGTGGTGCTCGCGGTGGTGCCGATGTACTTCATGTCGGCGTCCTACCCCTTCACCTACAAGTCCGGACAGGCAAAGGTCGAAACTCTCGAGGCTCGGCATCAGAAACTGAGCCGGGATCTCGAGAAGGCTCGCCTGCTGGTGCGCAATCTGGACCGCGTGGAACAGGAATACAACACCCTGCACGAACAGTGGCAGGTGGCGCAGACCCTGTTGCCCGACGAGAACCAGATGCCCGAGTTGCTGCGCAAGGTGACGGCGGCCGGACAGCAGTCCGGGGTGGCCTTCACCCTCTTCAAGCCCCAGGTCCCCACGCCGAAGGGCTTCTACGCCGACAACCCCATCGAGGTCTCCATCGAGGGCGGGTACCACCAGACGGGCATCTTCCTGAGCCGCCTGGCCAACCTCAACCGGATCATCAACGTGTCGCGCGTGCACATGAAGGGCGTGGACAACCAGGACGAGAAGAATTTCATGGTCAAGGCCGACATGGTCCTGACCGCATACACGCTCAACCCGGGCCAGGCCGGAAACCCGGAACTGGAGGGCCACGGCGACGAGACCTTGGCCCAGGCCGGTAACGGGCAGAAGCCCGCCGGTCCCAACAGCACCGCAAGCGCGGGGAACTAGGGGTGAACCCAATGAAGAAATGTCTTTCCCATCCCGGCGTGAGCCTGCTGGTCCTGCTGACGATGATCCTGGCCGCGGCCGTCGCCCTGGCCGGTGACGACCCCGCAGTGGGGGATGCCGGCTCGGTTTCGCCTTCCCAGGAATCGCGGGACCGGATCAACGCCATCCGGGAGAACGAGTTCTTTTACCAGTCCTACGGTCGTCAGGATCCCTTCAAGGTCCTGGTGGCGGGGGAATACGAGCAGTCCCAGGCCGGTGAGCTGCTCGACGTGAACAGCGCCCATCTGGTGGGCGTGATGTGGGGTCAGGACGATCGCTTCGCCCTGGCCGAGAACGGTGACGGTTTCGGTTACATCCTGCGTGTGGGCGACCGCATCCAGAACGGACGTGTTGTCAGCATCCGCAAGAACTCACTTACTGCGCGGGTCACTTTGTACGGGATCACCAGCAAGGTGATACTCAAGCTGGAGAAATCGGAGGGTTGAACATGTTCGGACGGATCCGTTTGGTTTCGTATGCGGTGCTCGCCATGGTGGTCCTGGCCGGCGCCGGTGTGTGGGCTCAGGAGGCCGCCCCGGCGGTCTCGGGAACCCAGTATCATGGTGAGCCCATTTCTCTTGATGTTCAGGACGCGGAAATCAGCACGGTGTTGAGGTCTCTGGCGGGTTTCGCCGGGGTCAACATCGTGGCTTCCCCGCGGGTGGTCGGCAAGGTCACCGTGAAACTGGAAGACGTACCCTGGGAAGAGGCTTTGGCGGTGATCCTGCGTGCCCACAACTTCGATTTCATCGAGGAGAGCGGCATCTACCGGATCGACACCGCCGAGGACCTGCGCCAGGAGAAGCTGTCCACCGAGCGGTCCCGCAAGCAGGTTGAAGATCTCGCGGTTCTGCGTCTCGGACTGGTCAAGCTCCGCTATGCCAACGCCGAGGAGGTCAAGGACTCCCTGGAAAAGATGCTCAGTGATCGCGGCAACATCGATGTTGACGTGCGCACGAACAGCCTCCTGATCAACGACATTCAGGAGCGGGTGGACATCATCCAGGATATGGCCATCAAGCTGGACTCCAAGACTCCCCAGGTGGAGATCAACGCCCGGCTGGTTGACATCGACCAGAAGGCGACCAAGGAGCTGGGCATCAACTGGAGCCTCTCCAATTTCCAGAGCTCGGGGAACAACATCTACGGTGGCGGCACCATCTCCAACGAAATCCAGAATCCCTCCGGTGATCTGCGGATCGGGACGGTTCAGGATTGGGGCGACCTGATGGCTTCCATCCAGGCCCTGGAGAATGAAAACAAGGCCCACCTGATCAGCAACCCGGTGATCACCACCACGGACAATCGCGAAGCGAGCATCCTGGTGGGGCAGAAGATCCCGCTGATCGTTTCCGATCAGGCCGGCAACGCCATCACCCAGTTGACCACCATCGGCATCATGCTGAAGGTCACCCCGCACATCAACAACGAGAACCGGATCACCCTGGACATCCACAACGAGGTGAGTGATCTGTCCAGCCAGGCCACGGTGCAGGGCGGCGTGATCATCAACACCAGTGAGTCCGACACGAGGGTCCTGGTCGAGGACGGCCAGACGGCCATCATCGCCGGGCTGGTGCGCAAGGTCGAAAGCCGGCTCCACTCGGGTATTCCCGTGTTGCAGGATCTTCCGGTCCTGGGTGCCCTGTTCCGGCACAGCACCGATGCGAATGCCCGTCGCGAACTGATCGTTTTCGTGACCCCGCGCATCGTGACGGACCAATACATGAAACGACCCACCTTGACCGACCAGACCACGGGTACCTACTCCATGGGGGACGACGCGGCCGGTAAGTAAGCCGCTCAAAGGATCCGCCGACCTGGTCCCCGGGACATTGTGTCCCGGGGACCTTTGTATTAGCATGCAGCCATGTGGACGATATTCATCGGTTTCATGGGCAGCGGCAAAACGACCCTCGGCAATCGGCTGGGGGCCATCATGCACCGGCCGGTGGCCGACCTCGATCACCTGGTTTCCCTCCGGGGAAACAAGACCATCCCCGAAATCTTCCGTGAGGAAGGTGAGGCCGGGTTCCGCGACCGGGAGCTTGAAGCCCTCTTGGCCCTGCCCCCGCAGGACGACCTGATTCTTTCTTCCGGAGGCGGCATCGTGGAAATTCCCCGCGCGGCCTCCGCCCTGCGGGAGCGCGGTTCGGTCTTCTGGCTGGACTTGTCCTGGCGGGCTGCCTGGTCGAGATTGCGGGATACGGCCCCTGAACGGCCCCTGGTTGCCGACCTGGGAGAGGAAGGGTTGCGTGCCCTCTACATCCGGCGACGCCCCATGTACGCCGCCGCGGCGGATTTCCGGCTGCGCAGCGATCGCATGGACCCGGATCGCCTGGGACGGGCCGTCGTGACGGCCGCTCTGAGCCGGCAAGGCGCGGATATCCGGGCATGAGGGTCATTGCCGGGCAGTGGAAGGGGCGCCGCCTGCTGGGACCATCCGGCAAGGATGTCCGGCCCACGACTGATCGTGTCAAGGAGGCGATGTTCAATCTCCTCGCCCGCACCGTATCCGGCAGCATGGTCCTGGATGTTTGTTGCGGAAGCGGCGGCCTGGGGATCGAGGCCCTCAGCCGGGGAGCAGAGCACGCGGTGTTTATTGATGTTTCCCGCGCCTCGCTGGGTTTGACTCGCCGCAACCTGGAAAATTGCGGCGCCGACCGATCGCGCTGGACCCTGGTCAGCAGGGACGCGTTGACCTATCTCCAATCCGGAGTCATCTTGGGTGAGCAGGGACCTCTGCTGCTGCTCTGCGATCCGCCCTATGGTTCACCGGTGGCCGATGCGTGCCTGGGCCTGGGAGCGGAACTTTTGCGGCGAACGGGTTTCCGCGGGGCCGTGGTCGAGATGGGAGCCCGCGCAGGGGCTGTTGCCGCAGGGAACGCCCCCTGGGAATTTCGACGGTATGGCCGCACCCGACTGGCGATCCTGCGGCCAAAGGGGCAAGGAGTCACGCATGACTGATACGGTTCAGCCTCTGATCGCATATCCCGGATCCTTCGACCCTTTCACCGTGGGGCACCTGGACATCCTTCGCCGCGCTTGCGCCCTCTTCCCGCGTCTGGTCGTGCTGGTGGCGGCCGACGGCAAGGCCGGGCTTCTTCCGGCCGAGCGGCGTGTGGAGTTGATTCGCCGGGCTGTGACCGATCTGGAAAATGTCGAAACCCGGGTATTCCACGGGTTGCTGGTGGATGAGGTCCGGCGGTGCGGCGCCTCCGCGGTGGTCCGGGGTATCCGTTGTGCCGGTGATTACGAACACGAATGGGGGATGGCCGGGGTCAACGCCCTGCTGGACCACCAGGTGGAGTTTATCTACCTTCTGGCCCGGCCGGATCTCGCCGCCGTCAGCAGCACCCTGGTCCGGGACGTGATCCGTCACGGGGGAGCCCTGGAGAAGCTGGTGCCCCCGGTGATCGCTGCGGCGTTGCGGCGGGAATTCTCCTCAGACTGACATCCGGCCTCGAGCCGGTCAACCAAGGGCGACGGCCCGTCCGGAGTTCCATGTTTCTCGATACCGCCGAAATCAGCGTTGCCGCCGGCAAGGGGGGTGACGGCTGCGTCTCCACGCGGCGGGAAAAACACGTTCCCCGCGGCGGTCCCGACGGGGGAAACGGAGGCCGTGGAGGATCGGTGTGGTTCGAGGCCACCGACCAGATGACGACCTTGCAGGACTTCCGCTACCGGCGCAGCTATCAGGCCGGCAACGGGAGCGCCGGTTCCGGCCGGAAGTGCTCCGGACCCGATGGCGAAGACGTGGTCGTCAAGGTTCCCTGCGGAACCCTGGTGTACGAGGGTTCGGGCGATGTCTTGCTGGGCGACATGGTGGAGGTGGGGCAGATGCTCTGCGTTGCCGCCGGCGGCAGGGGCGGCAAGGGCAACTGGGTATTCCGCACCGCCCGCAACCAGACCCCCATGCATGCCCAGCCCGGTCGCGAGGGTCAATCCCGGCAGGTGCGGCTGGAGCTCAAGCTCCTCGCCGACATCGGCCTGGTCGGTGAACCCAACGCGGGCAAGAGCACCCTCCTGGCGGCCCTGACAGCGGCGCGGCCCAAGATCGCCGATTACCCGTTCACGACCCTGGTGCCCAACCTGGGCATCATCGATCTCGGGGATTACCAGAGCTGCACCCTGGCGGATATTCCCGGGCTGATCAGCGGGGCCAGCGAGGGCAAGGGTCTGGGCCACGACTTCCTGCGCCACGTCGAGCGCACGCGGGCACTGATCTTGCTGATCGATGCCGCCGAAGGGCGTTGTGTGGACACCCTGGAAGGATTGCATCGGGAATTGTGCGCGTACGGCAACCGGCTGGTTGACCTTCCCTTCGCGGTGGTCCTGAGCAAGTTCGACCTGATGCCTGCGGAGGATCACGCCGTGGTCTTGGCGGCCGTCAAACCCTGGTGCGATCGCCACGGCGCTCAGCGGCTTCTGGGTATATCCTCGGCCACCGGGGCCGGCTTGCCGGATCTCAGGCGGCTGCTCCTTCACCTGTACAGCCAGGGGTTTTCCTGACCGACCTCCCGGACGGGATCCTTTGCCGAATGTCCCTGATCGAACCACGCCGGTGCCTGCGGCCGACCGATGACTCGTGGCCCCTTCTGCTGCGGGAAATCCCCGACCCTCCCGAAGTCCTGGAAATCAGCGGCCGCCTCGAAGCCCTCGCGGCGCCCTGCGTTGCCATCGTGGGCACCCGCCGGGCCACCCACCGCGGCCTCGCCGTGGCCAGGGGCCTGGGTTTGCAGGCCGCCCTGCACGGTTGGACCGTGGTCTCGGGTTTCGCCCTGGGAATCGACGCGGCCGCACACTCCGGAGCGCTGGAAGGCGGGGGCGGCACGGTGGCCGTCATGGCCACCGGGATCGACCTGACCTATCCCCGGCGGCATGGTGACTTGCGGCGTCGGCTGGAACTGACGGGTTGCTGCCTCACCGAGCACCCTCCGGGTACACCCCCCTTGCGGCATCACTTTCCCCGGCGCAACCGTCTGATCGCCGGGCTGGTGCGGGGAGTGATCGTCGTCGAGGCTCCGGTGCGCAGCGGCGCCATGATCACCGCCCGGCTTGCCGCGGATTTCAACCGGGAGGTGATGGCGGTTCCGGGGCCCGTCGACCTTGAGACGAGCCGCGGCTGCCACCGTCTGCTCCGGGACGGTGCCGCCCTGATCGAGAGCTGGTCCGACGTGGTCGAAGCCTTGGGCGACGCACACCGGGAATCCGATCCCGCCAGGCTGCTCTCCTCGCCACCGGCCGGCAGTCCGGCCGGCTGGATCCTCGACAGGATTGATCTGGCGGGAGTCAGGCGGGACGAATTGCGCGGGCTCTGGCCGGGAACGGAGGAGACCTGGCAGCAAGGCCTGCTGGCTCTGGAAACGGCGGGCCTGATCCTGAGGTTGCCGGGGGGGAGGCTGGCCCGTAGACTTTGGTCCGCCTGAGGCGTCACTCGAATAGGAGAAAGCATGACCTCCCGACCTCGCCAGTGGTTCGACTATTGCTTGTTGTGTTCCTTGCTTCGACTGGCCAGGCCCATGCCGAGGACGCTGTTGCTGGCGTTGGGTCGTGGACTGGGCAGTTCGACCTGGCGGGTGTTCCGTTTCCGGCGGCAGGTGGTCCGCGAAAATCTGGGGCACGCCTTTGCCGATCTCGACGCCCGGCAACGCGACGCCCTGGCCCTGGCTTTCTACCGGAGCCTCGGCATGACCCTCATGGAATTCCTGGTTTTTCCGCGCCTGAGGCGGCGGGATTTCCTGGACCTGGTGGAGATGGAGGGCATCCGGCATCTTCATGCGGCCGCGGCCCTGGGGAAAGGCGCGCTGATCGTCACCGGGCACATGGGAAACTGGGAAATGCTCGGCGCCCGAGCCGCCGCGTCGGGTTACCAGGTGACCGCCGCCGCCAAGACCCAATCCAACGCCAGGGTCGATCGCATGCAGAACGGGATCCGGAGGCGGGCCGGAGTCGATATCCTCAAGACCGACTCGGGTGTCAAGGCCATGCTGAAGGCCCTGCGGCAGGGTCGCATGGTCGCCCTGGTTGCCGATCAGGACGCCGGGAGTGAGGGTTACTTCACGCCGTTTCTCGGCCGTCCGGCCTCGTTCTTCAAGGGTCCGGCCCTGTTCGCGTACCGGACCGGGGTCCCGATGTTGACGGTGTTCATCCATCGCCTCGACGATCGTCGCCACCGCGTGGTCATCGAGCCTGCGGTGCAGGTGGATCCCACCTGGGATGAAGACCAGGCCGTAGCCGCCCTGACCACCCACTTCGCCGCCCGTCTCGAGGCGGCGGTCCGCCGAAACCCCGAACAGTATTTCTGGGTCCACCGAAGGTGGAAAACCCAACCCCCGGACGAGGCGCCTGGATCCCCCGACTAATCGGTATGGAACCCGATGTTCTGGGCGGGGTTCGGCTGTCCGGCGAGCTTGATTTCCCCGTGGTTGGTTTCGAAGCGTTCGATATTGCCGGCCAGGGAGAGCTGCAGGGCCTTGGCCGCCTGCGGGGTCATGATGATCCGTGCGTGGACCTTGCTCTTGGGCAATCCGGGCACAAGGCGGGCGAAATCCAGAATGAATTCGGCTGGGCTGTGGGTGATGAGGGTCATGTTGGCGTAGATCCCCTCCGCTTCCTTCTCGCCCAGATCGAGTGTGATGCGCTGCTGCGGTGGCTTGCTGTTCATGGCCGCGACTCCTGTTCCCCGGGGCGCCGCGTTGACACCGCCGGGTACGAATGATAGTTTCCCGCGGCACCTACCGCTGGATTGTCACCTTTCGACAGGCAAGAATAGAACCATGGAACGGAATGACAAGCAGATCCTTGCCGAAATCGGCCGCATGCGCTTGGCCGTGGTCGGCGACAGCATGGTGGATCGGTTCCTCTGGGGAACGGTCGACCGCATCAGTCCCGAGGCACCGGTCCCGGTGGTGAGCATCCAGAAGGAGACGGTCAAGCTCGGCGGCGCCGCCAACGTGGCGGCGAACATCCGCGCCCTGGGCGCCCAGGCGGTCCTTTGCGGGGTTTGCGGACAGGATGAAGTGGCCGATCGCCTGGCCGGCCTGCTGGCCGAGGTGGGCATCGATCCGGCCACCATGACCCGCTGCGCCGACCGCCCCACCACCGTCAAGACCCGGATCATCGCCCACAGCCAGCAGGTTGTGCGCACCGACCATGAAGTGGTGCTCCCGGTAGCGGACGAGGTCGCGGCGGCGATCCTGGCCAGCCTGGATGAAGCCGGTCCCGTGGACGGCATCGTCCTGAGCGACTACGGCAAGGGCGCCCTGACCCAGACGGTCCTCGACGGCGTCATCGAGCGGGGACACCGCTGGCGGGTACCGGTGGTCGTCGATCCCAAGCAGGGGGATTTCTGTCAGTACAAGGGAGCGACCTCCCTGACGCCCAACCAGAAGGAAGCCGAGCAGGCCTGCACCCTCACCGTCACCGACGAGATCTCCCTGCGCCTGGCCGGGCGGACCCTTCTGGAACGGACCGAGGCCTCCGCCGTTCTGATCACCCGGGGGGAAAACGGCATGGCCCTCTTCGAGTCCGGAGACGTTGAACACCACCTGCCCACCCAGGCCACCCGGGTCTACGACGTCACCGGGGCCGGGGACACGGTCATTGCGGTCTACACCGCCGCCCTGGCGGCCGGAGCGGGATTCCTGGCCGCCGCATCCCTCGCAAACCATGCCGCAGGGTTGGCCGTCCGGGAAATCGGGACCGCAGCCGTATCGGCGGCCGACCTGTTGGCGGCGCTGGAAGCCGGAGGGCCGGCGTGAGCGCGGGGGAGGGCCGCAGTCCCCTGCTTGAGCGCGGGGATCTGGAGGACTGGGCGGCCTCGATCCACGCCCAGGGCCTGACCATCGCCTTCACGAACGGCTGCTTCGACCTGATCCACGCCGGTCATCTTTTCGGGTTGGATCTGGCCGCGGCCGCGGCCGATCGGGTGGTTGTCGCGCTCAACAGCGACGGTTCCGTACGCACTTTGAAGGGCCCCGGAAGGCCGATTATCGGAGAGCTTGACCGCGCCCGTCTCATTGCCGCCTTGCAACCGGTTTCCGCGGTCACTATTTTTGGCGAGCCTACACCGCTGGAGTGCATACTCCGGCTCCGCCCCGATGTACTCGTCAAGGGGTCCGAGTACCGTGAAGAAGATATTGTCGGGGCCCGGGAAGTCATTTCCTGGGGGGGGCGCGTTCTGCGTGTCCCCATGGTGGAAGGCTTGTCGACCTCGGAGATTATCCGCGCAATCCGCAGCCTGCCTTGATTGCGTAGGATATCCCGCCCCGCAACGGGGCAAGGAGATTTGTCATGAGTAAGATCAAGGTCATCATTCTGGGCGCCGCCGGGCGCGACTTCCACAACTTCAACTGTCGCTACCGCGGTAACGAGCAGTACGAGGTCGTCGCCTTCACCGCCACCCAGATTCCCGACATCGACGGACGCAAGTACCCGGCCGAACTCGCCGGCGACCTGTACCCAGCCGGTATCCCCATCGAGGACGAATCCCGGTTGCCCGAGCTCATCAACGAACTCGGCGCAGACCTCTGCGTCATGTCCTATAGCGACCGCTCCTACCCGCAGGTCATGTCCCTGGCCTCCATCGTCAACGCGGCCGGGGCCGACTTCGCCATGCTCGGCGAGCGCGACACCCAGATCAAGAGCACCAAGCCGGTCATCAGCGTGTGCGCCGTCCGGACCGGTTGCGGCAAGAGCCAGACCAGCCGCCGGATCTGCAAGATCCTGCGCGAGGCAGGCAAGAAGGTCGTGGCCATCCGCCACCCGATGCCCTACGGGGACCTGGTCGCTCAGCGCGTGCAGCGCTTCGCCGAGATCGGTGACCTGGCCAAGCACAAGTGCACCATCGAGGAGATGGAGGAGTACGAACCTCACATCGCCGCCGGCGGCGTGATCTACGCCGGGGTGGACTACGAGGCCATCCTGCGCGAGGCCGAGAAGGAAGCCGACATCATCCTGTGGGACGGCGGCAACAACGACACCCCGTTCTACAAGAGCGACCTGCACATCGTGGTCGCCGACCCCCATCGTCCCGGCGACGAGATCGGGTACTTCCCCAGCGAGACCAACGTGCGCCTGGCCGACGTCGTGATCATCAACAAGGTCGTGGAGGCCGAGTTCGAGAATATCGAGCAGGTGCGGGAGAACGTGCGCAACGTCAATCCCAACGCCGTGATCATCGACGGTGCCAGCCCGCTGACCATCACCGGAAACGTGGACCTGAAGGGCAAGAAGGTCCTGGTCGTCGAGGATGGCCCGACCCTGACCCACGGCAACATGACCTACGGCGCCGGCGTCGTCGCCGCGTTGCGGATGGGGGCCGAGGAACTCGTGGACCCGCGCCCCTGGGCGGTGGGCAAGTTGGCCGAGACCTTCGAGCTCTATCCCGAGATCGGCACCCTCCTGCCGGCCATGGGTTACGGGGCCGAGCAGGTGGCCGACCTCGAGAAGACCATCAACGCCGTCGAATGCGATGTGGTCGTCATCGGCACGCCCATCGACCTGACCCGCATCGTGAAGATCAAGAAACCGACCGTTCGCGTTCAGTACGAGCTGCAGGAGATCGGCGACCCCGATCTGCCCAGTCTGCTGGCCCGATTCCTGAGCTAGCGTTCACCGCCAGTGGCCCCGGACACGCTCGTCCGGGGCCGCCCCATTCCGTGGGAGGAAAATCGTGAATATCCATGAGTACCAGGCCAAGGAGATCTTCCGCAGCTTCGGCCTGCCCGTCCCCGGCGGCAAAGTCGCCACGAGTGTGGACGAGGCCGTGAAACTGGCGGAGGAACAGGGCCTGCCCGTGATGGTCAAGTCCCAGGTCCTCACCGGAGGCCGCGGGAAGGCCGGCGGTGTCAAGTTCTGCGAGGGCATGGATGATGTGCGCTCCAGCGCCGAGAAGATCCTCGGGCTCGACATCAAGGGTCACATCGTGCGCAAGGTCCTGGTTACCCCGGCGGTGGATATCGCTTCGGAGTATTACGTCGGGATGCTCATCGACCGCAATACCAAGCGGATCCTCCTGATGGCCAGCGCCGAAGGCGGAGTGGAGATCGAGCAGGTTGCCAAGGAGACCCCGGAGTTGATCTTCAAGCAGACCATCGATCCCCGTTTCGGGCTGCTGGACCATGAGGCTATGGGGATGGGGATGCGGCTTTGCCCCGACGATATCAAAAAGGCGCGGCAGCTGGCCTCGGCCATGCAGAAGCTTTACAAGGCGTTCGTGGAATCCGACGCGAGCCTGGCCGAGATCAACCCCTTCATCTTCACTCCCGAGGGCAAGGGGCACGCCATCGACGCCAAGGTCAACCTCGACGACAACGCCCTGTTCCGGCACCCCGGCTACGAGGCCTTGCGCGACCTGGACGCGGAGAATCCCGCGGAGCGAGCCGCCCGCGAGGCCGGTCTGAGTTTCGTCAAGCTCCAGGGCAACGTCGGCTGCCTGGTCAACGGCGCGGGCCTGGCCATGGCCACCATGGATCTGGTCAAGTACTACGGAGGCCAGCCGGCCAACTTCCTGGACATCGGTGGCAGTTCCAACCCCGAGAAGGTCGTCAACGCCCTGCAGATCATTCTCAGCGACCCCGAGGTCAAGGCGATCCTGTTCAATATTTTCGGCGGAATCACCCGTTGTGACGACGTGGCCCAGGGGATCATCACCGCCACCAAGTCCATGGATATTCCCGTACCCATCGTGGTGCGCCTGACCGGGACCAACGAAGAGGAAGGCCGGGCCATGTTGGCCAAGACCGACCTGATTCCCGCCGCGACCATGGACGAGGCCGTCCAGAAGGCCATCGAACTTGCCGGTTGAACTGGCCGCGCTGAGAGATTGACCTGGCGCGTGAGCGTCAACCAAGGAGTATGATCATGGCGATTTTCGTGGATGATGCGACCAAAGTGGTCGTGCAGGGAATCACGGGCCGGGACGGCGGCTTCCACTCCCGTGAAATGATGGCCTACGGGACCAAGGTGGTCGCCGGGGTCACGCCGGGACGCGGCGGACAGAAATTCGACGACAAGGTGCCGGTGTTCGACACCGTCGCCGAGGCGGTGCGGGAACAGGGCGCCAATACCTCCGTCATCTTCGTGCCGCCCTTCGGGGCCGCCGGAGCCATCTACGAGGCCGCCGATGCCGGATGCAAGCTCATTGTCTGCATCACCGAAGGCGTGCCCACCGTGGACATGGTCAAGGTCATGCCCTACCTGAAGGAGCGGGGTGTCCGCCTGATCGGCCCCAACTGCCCCGGCCTGCTGGCTCCCGGGATCGCCAAGCTGGGCATCCTGCCCACCAGCATCGTCAAGGAAGGCCCCGTGGGGCTGGTTTCCCGCAGCGGAACCCTGACCTACGAGGTGGTCTTCCAGTTGACCGCCGCCGGCCTGGGGCAGACCACCTGCCTGGGCATCGGCGGAGACCCCGTCATCGGGACCACCTTCATGGACGCCATCATGGCCTTCAACGAGGACCCGGCGACCGAGGCCTTCGTGATGATCGGCGAGATCGGCGGGGACGCCGAGGAGCAGGCGGCCGAATACATCAAGGCGCATGTGAACAAGCCCGTGGTCAGCTTCATCGCCGGCCAGACGGCGCCTCCGGGCAAGCGCATGGGCCATGCCGGGGCGATCGTCAGCGGCGGCAGCGGCACAGCGGCGGAGAAGAAGAAGGCCCTCGAGGCTGCGGGCATTCCCGTGGCCGATCGACCCATGGACATCGTACCCCGTTTGCAGGAGATCTGGCAGCGCTGACCGTCGGGTCCTGAACACATGGGAGCAGGGGCAAACGTCCCTGTTCCCGTTTATCGCTGAGAGAGGAAGATCGGACCATGCAGCAGACATATTTCATGATCAAGCCCGAGATCGTGGCCGCCAAAGAACAGAAGATCGGCGATATCCTGGCCATCGTGAACCGGGCCGGTTTTCGGATCACCCGGTTGGCCATGCGGACCATGCCCCGGGAACTGGTGGAGGATTTCTACGGGGAGCACCGTGGAAAACCCTTTTACGGCGAACTGGTGGAATACATCGCCGGTGGTCCCGTGGTGACCGTGCGGTTGGAGCGGGAGGGCGCCGTGGCGGCCCTGCGTGAACTGATCGGCGCGACCAACCCCCAAGATGCGGCCATCGGGACCATTCGCGACCTGTTCGGCGCTTCTTTGCAGAACAACGCCGTGCATGCCTCGGCCAACCCCGAGGACGCCGCCCGGGAACTGGCCCTGATCTTCGGTTAATGGAGTCCCCTGCCGGTGGCTTGACATGGGGTTGTGGGGTGATTAAGGTGTGGCGCTTGTATGAAGCTTGATCTGGACAGAATACCGCATGGCCGCTCGGAATTGGAGCTGTCCGGGGTTTTGGCCCTGGAATGGGGGGCTGACCGACCCGCAGCCGCGTTCGTGGAAGGCACCTTGGTCGTGGACAACCTGGAAGGCCGGGTGCTGGCTGAGGGCGAGGTCCATGCACACGGCGAAGCTGTGTGTACCCGCTGCCTGGGAAATTTTGATCTGGCCTGGCCCGTGAAAGTATCCTGCATGGTCCTGCGGGACACCGCCAGCGATGAGGGACGCGATGACTCCATGGTCATCAGTCAGCGCGGCGGCGAAGTGGACTTGCGCGAGGTTTTGCGGGAGAGCGCCATCTTGGCCTTTCCCCTGACCGTAAGTTGCGGACCGGAATGCCGCGGTCTTTGTGCCGGTTGCGGCAGGAACCTGAACGAAGAGGCCTGCGTGTGCGAGGCCGAAAATCACGACCCCCGCTGGGATGCCCTGCCCTGAACCGGGCCGGCTCCGAAAGCAGGAAGAGAGCAGAGAAACATGGCCGTTCCCAAGAGAAAAACCTCCCAGGCCCGCAAGGGAAAACGCAGGGCCAACTGGCGTCTGACTGCCCCCGATCCCAACAAGTGCCCCCACTGCGGAGGCCCGCGTCTGCCTCACCGGGTCTGCCGTGAGTGCGGATACTACGGGGAGCGCGAAGTCATGGTCGTGGAATCCTGATCTTTCCCCCAGGGGATGATCAGTGCACCACCGACCGCACCGAAAGGAGGTCGGATGAACCCGGACAACAGGCCCGTCATAGCCATCGACGCCATGGGAGGCGACCATGGCCCTCAGGTTATCGTGCCGGGGGTCATCGCGGCCCTGACGGCGGAATCTCCTTTCCGTGCGGCATTCTACGGTGACCGTCAAGCGGTGGAAGACGCCTTGGCGGAATGCGAGACCGACGGCCTGCCCATCTCGGTAAGCCATTGTTCCGAGGACATCGCCATGGATGAGTCCCCGGCGTCGGCGATCCGCCACCGCAAGGACAGCCCCATCGTGCGGGCCATGAGCGACCAGAAGGCGGGCAAGGTCATAGCTGTCGTTTCCGCCGGGTCGACCGGCGCGATGGTCGCCGCCAGCCTCCTCATCCTGGGTCGTCTCAAGGGAGTCGACCGTCCCGGCATCGCCACGCTTATTCCAACCCTTGCCGGCCGATCCCTCCTGCTCGATGCCGGAGCCAACCTCCAGTGTACCAGCGACCACCTGGTGACCTTCGCCGAAATGGGAAACATCTATGCCCGCGAGATCCTGGGCGTTCCCGTGCCCACGGTGGGCTTGCTCAACATCGGGGAAGAGTCCAGCAAGGGCACCGACGTTCTGGTGGAGACCCATGACCGGCTGGCCGCAACCGGACTGGAATTCATCGGCAATATCGAGGGCAACCAGGTTCTGCAGGGTGGGTGCGACGTCATGGTGACCGATGGGTTCACCGGGAACATCACCCTGAAACTCCTCGAAGGATTCGCCTTGTTCATGGCGCGTCTGGCCCGGTCGCCGCAGGTCCCGGACGCCTTGCGCGCCTCCCTGCCGCCCATTCTGGGCTACCTCCAGGAGAATTTTTCGTACGAAGTCTATGGGGGGGCCATGCTTCTTGGTGTCGATGGCATCAGCATCATCTCCCACGGACGCAGCAGTTCCTGGGCCATCACCAATGCCGTGAAAGTTGCTTGGCAACAGGTGGAAAAAGCCCTACCCTCGCGCCTTGTCTCACCCGGATCCTGATTTCGTGACCGAAAGGCGAAGATGAATACCGCACGCGTTCCCATGATGTTCCCCGGTCAGGCCTCCCAATTCGTGGGCATGGCTAGGGATCTGTCCGTCGACAGCGGCGCGGGAGGCCGATACCTGCAGGGAATCAACGACGCCCTGGGATTGGATCTCCTGGGAATCATGGAAAACGGTCCCGCCGAGGTCCTCACCGAAACCCGGAACGCCCAGCCGGCGATTCTGGCCCATTCGGTGGCCACCTTTCTGACCCTGCGCGAACGGGGCGTTGAGCCCGTTGCCGTCGCCGGACATTCCCTGGGGGAATACAGCGCGGCGGTGGCCTGCGGCGCCATGGATCCCTTCGACGCCCTGCGGGTTGTCCGTAAGCGCGGGGAACTCATGTTCGATTCCGGGAAGAGCCGCCCCGGCACCATGGCGGCGGTCATGGGGCTTGACGCCTCATGTGTGCGGGAGGTTTGCCTTCAAGTGGATGGTGAAGTTGTCCTGGCCAACCTGAACTCCCCCAATCAGATGGTGATTTCCGGATCCATCGAAGCGGTGCAGGCCGCCCAGGATGCCTTGCAGGAGGCAGGGGCTCGCCGGGTCATTCCCCTGAATGTCAGCGGTGCCTTTCATTCCCCCTTGTTGGCCGAAGCCGCGGAAGAGTTCAAGCGTTTCCTGGCTGATATCGAATTGCGGGATCCCCAGGTGCCCCTGATCGCCAACGTCCATGCCGGTCCGGTCAACACCGCCCATGAGTTGCGCGAAGGGCTCGAAGCCCAGCTGGTGTCGCCTGTGTTGTGGCATCCCTCCCTGGAAGAGCTGTGCAAGACGGTTTCTTCCGGCAGCACGGTGCTGGAGGTGGGCCCCGGCAAGGTGCTGACCAACCTGGCCAAGCGCAGTCTTCCGGGTTTGGCCTTCTTTTCCGTCGGGACCCTGGAGGACCTGGATCAGCTGGCCATCCCGTTCCGGGCCATGGAGGGGAAAGCATGAGCGACGTTCAAACACCATCTCCGGCCGATTCCGGAGTGGTCATCGTCACCGGTGCAAGCCGGGGGATCGGAAAGGCCGTTGCCCAGCGACTCACCGCTGCCGGGTATCCTTTGGCCCTGGTGGCCCGCAGCGCGGACACCCTATCCGGGCTCGCTGAGGATTTGGGCGGAAACGTGAAGGCCTATCCCGCCGATATTTCCGACTGGGATGCCGTTCAGCAGGTTGTCGCCTCGGTGCAGGAGGATTTCGGCGCGATCTACGGTCTCGTGAACAATGCCGGTATGACGCGTGACGGGCTGTTTGTCCGCATGACGCCGGAACAGTGGCAGGCGCCCCTCGACGTCAACCTCAACGGAACCTTTTTCTTCATGAGGGCTGTGGCTTCCCTGATGATGCGGGCACGGCAGGGTCGCATCGTGAACATTTCCTCAGTAATCGGCTTGACGGGCAACTCGGGGCAGGCTAATTATGCTGCGAGCAAGGCAGGGATCATTGCCCTGACGAAATCCGTGGCCAAGGAACTCGGCGGTCGCAACGTGAATTGCAACGCCGTCGCTCCGGGGTTCATCAATACGGAGATGACCGCGGACCTACCGGCCAACATTCGCGATGCGATGCTGGCGCAGATTCCCCTCAAGCGTCTGGGTGAGGGGAATGATGTCGCCGGAGTCGTGGAATTTTTGCTTTCACCTGCGGCCGCATACATCACCGGGCAGACCCTGGTGGTGGACGGCGGCATGATTCTCTAGCAATCAAGCACTTCCCGGGAGGGTAACCAGAAATGGCGTCGATCCAGGAACAGGTTTACGAGATCATTCAGCGCAAGCTCGGTGTCAACCCCGAGCAGATCACCCCCGAAGCGTCCTTCACCGAGGATTTGGGGGCCGATTCCCTCGACACGGTCGAACTGGTGATGGATCTTGAGGAAGAGTTCAGCCTCACCATTCCCGAAGAGGATCAGGAGAAGCTGCAGACCGTCCAGGACGCCATCGAGTACCTGGAGCAGCATCTGGACTGAGTTGTCCCTCATGGGGGCACGACGAGGACCAAGGTCGGCCCGGTGGCACCGTCCGTGCACCGGGCTGAACGTCATAGGGGTAATCCGGATTCAGGCGCTTGGAGGGCCTAGTCCGGAAACGACCCCGGCAGCATGGAGGTTGGTTGTGGCCAAGGGAAGGATTGCCGTCACGGGCCTGGGCATGGTGACGTCCGTCGGGCTCGATACCGAAACCACCTGGCAGGGATTGCTGGCAGGCCGGAGTGGAATTTCCCGCATTGACGGGATCGATTTGACCGATTTCAAGGTCGTCATCGCGGGCCAGATCAAGGATTTCGATCCGGGTGTGGTGATGGACCCCAAGGAAGCCCGCAAAGCGGATCGGTACAGCCAGTTCGCCATGGCGGCCGCAGCCCAGGCCATGGCCCAATCCGGCCTCGAAGCCCCATCAGACCCCCTGCGGGCCGGGGTGATCATCGGGTCGGGCATGGGGGGCATGAACACCTTCCAGGATCAGGTCCTGCGCCTGGCCGAGCGCGGTCCGCGTGCGGTTTCCCCCTTGTTCATTCCCATGACCATCGCCGACATGGCCGCGGGCCTGGTGTCCATCCGTTTTGGGTTCCGGGGTCCAAATTTCTGCACGGTAAGCGCGTGTTCCTCGGGTGGCCATGCCATTGCCGTGGCTGCCGACCAGATCCGCAACGGTGTCGCCGATGTCATGATCACCGGCGGGGCCGAGGCGGGAATCTGCGCCGTCGGAATCGCCGGCTTTGCCAACATGAAGGCTCTTTCCACACGGAACGAAGAACCTGAACGCGCCAGCCGTCCCTTCGATGCCGAACGCGATGGATTCGTCATGGGGGAGGGGTCCGGGATCATGGTTCTCGAATCGGAGGAACACGCCAAGGCGCGTGGTGCCGAGATTCTCTGCTGGTACGCCGGGTCCGGTGCCACCGGTGACGCCTACCACATGACCCAACCGGACAACGAGGGACTTGGTGCCGTCGGTTGCATGAGCGGCGCCCTGCGGGATGCGGGCCTCCCGCCCGAGGATATCGGTTACATCAACGCCCACGGGACCAGCACCTATTTCAACGACAAGATCGAGACGGCGGCCATCAAGACCACATTCGGGGACCACGCCCGCCGGGTGAAGATCAGCAGCACAAAATCCATGACCGGGCACCTTCTGGGCGCAGCCGGTGGGGTGGAAGCCATCATCACCTGCCTGGCCCTGAGGGAAGGCAAACTCCCGCCGACCATCAATCTCGAGAATCCGGACCCTGAATGCGACTTGGATTATTGTTCCGCCGGAGCCGTGGAAATGCCCATCAAACATGCCTTGTCCAATTCCTTCGGTTTTGGGGGGCACAACATCAGCCTTTGTTTCAGCGGCGTTCGCTGAGCGGCGACAGAAGAGCAGGCGGCCGAACCCATGGCAAAAACCTCGCAGCCCTCCGCCTGGAGCCGGCTCCAGGCCGGGTTGGGGGTGCTTTTTCGGCGACGCGGCTCGGGGCCGGGCCTGGCCGATCTCGAGGAACGCATCGGATATCGTTTTCGGGATCCATCCCTCCTGGACAATGCCCTGCTTCACCGTTCCCAGATCCATGTGACGGGCCGCAACCGTTGGGAGTCCAACGAGCGGTTGGAGTTCCTCGGCGATGCTGTTTTGGGGGCCGTCGTCAGCGACCATCTCTTCCACCTGCACCCGGGACGCAGCGAAGGCGATCTCACCAAGATGAAATCGCTGCTGGTTTGTGGGGCTCGCCTGGCCGAGGTCGCTGTGTCCATCGATCTGGGAACCCATGTCCGCATGAGCCGTTCTGAATCCGCAGCCGGTGGTCGCATGCGTCCCACCATTCTGGCTGACGCGACCGAGGCGGTCCTCGGCGCGGTCTATCTCGACGGTGGATTTGCAGCGGCTACCCAGGTCATTCACACCGTGGTCCTGGCCGGAAGCCATGACGTGCTGGATCGACGTAGCCTGCGGAATTTCAAGAGTCGCCTGCAGGAAAGCATCCAGGCGCGGTATAAAAGCCCGCCCCGCTATCGGGTCGTCTCGGCCGCCGGCCCCGACCATGAACGCCGGTTCGAGGTCGTGGTCTCTTTCGAAGGGGAAGTCCTTGGCCGGGGACACGGCGCCAGCAAGAAAGCGGCGGAACAGATGGCCGCGCGCAGGGCTCTCGAAAAGCTGGATGCGGAGACCTGAGCCCGACCGGGCGTCGGACAGGATGTTGGCTTATCTTGGTTTCCGTAACCCCGAATCCCCATCCGGAGCCTGGCCCATGATTCGCAATGCATTCATCCTGGCAATGATCCTGACGACCATCGGCCTGGTTGCGCCCGTTTCCGCGCGTGAGACCCCGTCTCCCGCAGAAGATTCTCCGGCGGTGCCCTACGGCCCCGGTTCCAGCTGGATCGTCGGGCACGAGCTTTTCCAGGCCGGAGATTTCGACGCCGCCCTTTCCTACCTCCATGTCGCCTTCCAGCATGCGCCCCGGGTGATCCCGGTGGCCCTGGAATTCCAGGAGGCCCTGCAGGCGCGCGGATTTTTCGAGGACGCTGTGGGTGTCCTCAGCGGGCTGGTTGACAGTTACCCCGACTCCCTCGATTTTCGTTCCCGACGAGCGGATCTGTTGGCTCGGATGGGAAACATTGACGAGGCGTTGGCGGATTTGCGCTACCTCCGTGCGCGTCCCGGGGTCACTGAGGACATTGTGGCCCTTGAGGCTTCCCTGCTCTCGGCAGCCGGCAAGGTCGAGGAAGCCTTGTCCGTCCTGCGTGAGGGGACAAAGCTGTTTCCCGAGCGTGGCGATGCCATCTACCTGGGCATGGCGTCCGCCCTGGCTCACAACGGTCGCCCGCAGGAAGTTCCGGATCTCCTGGCCGAAGGCGTGCATCGTTTCCCCGCCTCGGTGGAGCTTCGCCTGGGGTTGATCCGTTCTCTTGCCGCGGCCGACCGGCACGGGGAAGCCCTGATGGCTGCCGCGGCGGCCGACAGTCTGTACTCTTTGCCTCGGGCGAGCGGAGAAGATGCGACTGCTGTTCCGAACGCGGCCGACCTGCCCGGTTCCTTTCGGGTTGAACTTGCTGACTTCTATGTCCAGAACGGTGGCCTCGATCGCGGCCGGAAAATCCTGGTCCAGCTCGATAGGGACGGTGAACTCGATCTCACGCCAAGCCTGTGGTTGGCCCGGCTGTTCCTGTCCGATGACAAGGGAGCCAAGGGTCGGGATCTTGTCGAGCGAATCATCGCCCGCTGGCCGTCTTCCGGCCGGGCCTGGTTTCTCAAGGGTCGAATTTCCGAGAAGGACGGCGATGATGCCGCCTCCTTGGACGATTACCGGCAGGCGGTGGATTTGGCGCCCGATGACCCCGAACTCCGGTTGACCCTGGTCCGGGCCCTCATGCTGGCTGACCCTGATGAGGGCGACGGACATCTCCGTGCGACGCAGGAGGATTCCCTGCCAACCGAGTTGTGCGCCCAGGTCAGCGCCGCCGAGGATTTGATCGCTCCGTTCGACTATCGCGGCCAGTTCATCGTCGGCGACGGCCTGCGGCGGTGCGGCGAATTCGAGATGGCAGCCCGGCATTTTCAGATTGCGGCGGACGATTCCATGTTGCAACTCAACGCCCTGATTCAGGCCAGCCTCTGTCTGGACGCCGCAGGGCTCGTGGATCAAACGCGACTGGTTCTGGAAAAACTGCGCAGGCAATATCCGGACAACCCCGGAATCGCCAATTCACTGGGCTATTTCCTGGCCGAAAAGAATATTGACCTGGAGGAGGCCGAGCGGCTGGTTCAAGAGGCCCTGGTCGCCGATCCGAGCAACGGAGCCTATTTGGACTCCATTGCCTGGATCCGGTTTCGCCAAGGACGGATGAACGAGGCCTTCGATTACCTGGTGCGGGCCGTCAACGTCTTGCCGGATGACCCGGTGGTCCTGGAACATCTGGGGGTGGTGCTCGCCGCCAAGGGGCAGGATGACGAAGCGCGGCAAATGCTGCGCAGGGCCCTTGCCATGGGCGGTGACCGGGTACGCTTGGAAACGTTGCTGGAGGGGCTGGATGACCGTGGCGAAAGCCATTAGGCTCGGAGTGGATTTCCCCCTGTATTGCTGGGCGGTGCTGGCCGTTGTCCTGGTCGGGTCCGGAGCTGCCTTGGCGAATCCCGGTGGGACCCTGTGGAGCGCCGGCTGGCAACTCGAGACCTGGGGATTCCAGGGGCAGGGCACAACGATCTGGGTCCTTGACGGCACGTCCCTGCGGCTCGACATCGCCACAGGTGGCATGGCGTCCCCAGGTCAAGTCGACCCCTGGGAGTCGGTCTGGCTGCGGCAAGGGACCGGCTGGACCTTGGTGGCCACCGGAAATGGCCAGGGTACACTCAATCCCTGGGGAGAACCCTGGCGCGAGTTGCCCCCGTTCCTGGCCGCCCTGACCCTAGCGGTTTCCGGCGCCCTGGAGGAATTGCCTAACCGGGTCAATTTCACCAGACATCTGGTGGTGCCGCCTGCACCGGACGTGCGGGGATGCTCGGCCTTGCGGGCCGAATTGAAATCCCGGGGTCTTGGCCAAGGCGGGGGCGGGGAATTGATCGCCATCGCGGTCGGCCCAGATCCCGGTCGATTCACCCTGACCTCGACCCGCCGGCCGGGCGAGTTGTTTCTGACCTTGCACGGCGAAGGAATCACCCTGGGTGAAGTGGCCCCGGAACTCTTCGCCCCCCTTTGGCCCCTGGCTGATTTTCTGAAATTTCCTGCCGTGAATCCGGAACCCTGAGAGGTCCGGGGCGTTGAATAACGAGCGGTTCCCCACGTCGGTCATGGACCTGGAGTCGACCCATGAATTTTTCTCGCGAGGAACATCCCTACGGAACGCCTGCGGCGGCGAGAGCGGATCTTGCCGGCCTCAGGGACGAGGATCTCATCGTCCGGGTGCAGGAAGGCGAGCGGAAGGCGTTTGATGAACTGGCGGCCCGGTACAAGAACCGGCTGTTCAGCTTCATTCTGCGCATGGTCAAGGATCCGGTACTCGCCGAGGAGCTGACACAGGAAACCCTGATCCGTGTTTACATCCATGCGGCGAAGTACCGGGAAATCGCCCGTTTTTCCACCTGGGTGTTCACCATCGCCACCAATCTGGTGCGCAACAAGATGCGGCAGAGATCCCGGCGACCGCTGCTCCTGAGCTTGAACCCGGCTCCCGCAGACGATGAGATGCCTCTGGATCCCGCTGATCCGGTCGCCGATCCCTCGGAGGAAATCCAGCGCCGGGAGCTTGCCTCGGTCATCAACGAGGCGACCGCTTCGATTCCCGAGAAATACCGGATCCCGTTCCTTCTGCGCGAAGTGGAACAACTCAGCTACGAGGAGATCCAGCAAGTCACAGGCTTGAAGCTGGGCACGGTCCGTTCGCGCATCAATCGCGCCCGGAACCGCTTCCGGCAGCTGGTCAAACCGCTGTTGCGGGATGAGACCCTGCTGGAGGAACTGGAAATGATCGAGGCCCGTGTAGCGGCTGAAAAAGATGACCCTTCCTGAACAACGGTAGGTGATGAAAATGCGATGCAACAAGGCCCGCCACTTCCTGAGCCAGGCCATGGATGAACAGCTTCCTCCTGCGGAAACGCGGGAACTGGATGCGCACCTGGACGACTGTGCAGCCTGTCGCGAGTACTGCTCCGACCTGGCGACCGGACGACGTCTGCTGAAGAGCACGGCGCCTGCCTTGCCCGACAGCTTTGAGTGGAGGCTCCAGATCAAACTCAACCAGGCCCTGCGCCAGTCGGCCGGGGAGACAGCCTACCCCTGGCAAGAGACCGAATCCACGGGGCGCCGATGGGTGGGTCCCTTTACGACCTCCGCTTCCCTGGGACTCGCGGCCGTACTCGCCTTGGCCATGTTTCTGGCGCCGTATTCGCAAACTCCGCTTCCGGTGTCCGCATCGGGAAACCTCGCGGCAGGGGACCAGGTCGCCGCCAACCAGGTTTCGGACCGGTTGCCCTTGCTTGGGACCCAAGCCTCTCCTTTCAGTTTTTCCGGCCCGGTTCAGCGGTCTGTTTCCCGCGAAGGTGCCCTCCGCATCGGCTCGCAGCCCCGCAATTTCGGCCTTGAACGGGCTTGGTCCGGCAACCCACTCGAGGACTTGATGACGATTCAAAACCTGCGTTTGAGAAACCAGCGGCTCAACAACCAACTCTACCAATATCAGCACCAAATCCGCCTGCTCCGGGCTCGCCTTGACAGGGCCGACAGCAATGGCCTAGATCTAGGGGAGTGATCGACCGACCCGGAACCCTCCAAAGGTGGCCGAGTGTGCGAATTGTTTGCCTGTTGACGGCCCTCCTGGCTGTTTCCGGCTGTGGCATGGATGCCGAAAAAGGCATTTTGATGGCGGCCGGAGCATACGGGGATCTGGCGGTTGTCTATGCCGACCCTGGTCTTGATCCCGTTGCGAGGCAATTCGCCACCGAGGTCAACGAAGACCAGGTCTTTGTCATCGCAAGCGAAACCCGCTTCAAGATCGATATATTCCCCCCTGAGAACTGGGATCTGGCCAAGGGCTACAAGAACGCCGTATTCGTGACCACCGCCGGCGACCACGGTGCCGTGAACAAGGAATTGCGCAAGCTCATGTCGAAGGAGGCATGGAGCCAGTTGCAATCCGGAGCGGGGGGCCTGGTGCAGAGGAAGGACCCCTGGGCGACCTACCAGCTTCTTGTCGTCGCCACGGGCCCGGACCGTAACAGCCTCGCCAGCCTCCTGCATCGCAACGCCGCCAGGATCCGCGGCATGATCGAGTCCGATAGCCGGACCAGAATCCTGCGCCATAACCGCTATGAAGGCCTGGCCACGGGTTTGATGAACTCCTGTTGGAGTCGCCATGGCTTCTATCTGGAAATTCCGGAAACTTTCCAATTGAATCAGCAGGGCCATGACAAAGTCCCCGGCCTCGAGCTGATGGAAACCAACCCGTCCCGCGGAATCACCATCTGTTGGCTGGATACCGAGGACCCTGCGGGAATGTTGGCAGACCGGACTCGCCTGGTTGCACTGCGGGCGGACATGGGCCGGCTTTTTCACCATGAGGACCTTGTTCCGGAATCCTTCACCTGGAGCGACGGGGGACCACCGGGCCACCCGGGTGTCACGCTCAAAGGGGCCTGGACCGGGAAGACCTTCGCGGGTGGGGGTCCTTTCTGGAGCTATTTCCTGGCCGACAAGGGCCGGGGCCGCGTCTACTGCATCGATTTGTTGACCTATGCGCCGGGGATGGACAAAATGGGCTTCTTCCGCCAGATGGAAGCCATCGCTACCACCTTTTCCACGACGAGGCCTCAACCATGATCCCGATCCGTTGGAATCCCTTCTGCCTTGCCTGTGCCTGGCGGACGTCCCTGTTGGTCGTGGTCTCGTTCGGGGCAGTTTCCCTTGCCGGGCAGTCCATGGCACAGGACGATCGCAATACAGGGCGCCATCGCCCGCCAAGCGCGGGGGAACAGCGAATCGAGGAACCAACCGTCCCTGCGATCGAGGGGGTCGGCGACTGGAGAATTTCCGTCCGGCTGGGCAATCTCCGAGGGGGAGACGTTTTCGAAGCGGAAGTGGACAACGGCAATTCGATTCCCTGGGTTGGAATCGACCCCGACGGTTTCAAGAGCTCCCATTTCAAGGCCAAGTTCGAGAACAATCCCGTTTACGGCATCATGCTCGATCGTGCGCTCTCGCCGGTGTGGCATATGACGACGGACCTGACTTATTCCAATCTGGATGTCGCAGCCAACGTCCTGTTGGGTCAAGGTGGCGGTCGTTTCCGCTTTGACCGCTTCAAAATCCTCACCTTCGGTTTGGGGTTGCAGCGGGATCTTGTTTCCCAACCTTCGGCGCCCTACGGCCTCTTCGCCATCACGCTGGTCCATTTGGATCCGGAGATCAACACCTCCTTGGCCCAGACCGGGCTGGGAGGGAGGATCGGATTGGGGTATCGCCAAGTGGTCGGACAGAAAACCGATGTTTTTGTCGAGACGCGACTGGAACGCACAGGGCTGGACGACAAAGGATTTTCCCCGCAGGCCCAGGAACCCTACGATCCCCAGGTATCAACCGAATTTCGGAGTCAATTGGGCTTGTTCTCGATTCTTGCCGGAGTTCAGATCCGCTGGTAACCAAAACTGAAGGTTTGTGCTTTCCAAGTGCACCCCTTTGATCTATATTCCATCCCTGCCTTTTTTTGCCTCCACCTGGACCTCTATGCCTTGGGGAGCCTCCATGAGCAATGTGATCGCGGTTGTCAACCATAAGGGCGGAACGGGTAAAACCACCACCGCCATCAACCTGGCTGCCGGCTTAACTCGTTACAGCGACATTACTTCCAGTTGTCTGGTCATCGACATGGATCCGCACGGGTGTGCGACCAGCACCCTGATGGGCAAGCTTGACGGTGAGCCCCCGGCCCGAACCGTTTTCGACGTTTTGCGTCGGGCCATTACACCGCAGGACGGCATCACCTCGACGGTGTATGACGAGAACATCGACATTCTGCCGGCCAATCCTTCCCTGGAGAGCATGGCCAAAACCCAGATCAATGACCGTTTGGCCAAGGTGGTGGCATCCCTGTCCACTTCCTATGGGTGGATCATCATCGACACTCCGCCCAATCTCGGGGTATTGACCCAGAATGCTCTGGTGGCTGCGGATTACGCCTTGATCCCCACCCAGTGCAATGGTTTGGCCGTGCCGACCTTGCGGCAGATCAAGTACCTGATCGAGAAGATCCAGGAGCGTCCCAATATGTGGCTGCAGATTCTGGGAGTGCTGATCACCCAGAAGGACGGCCGGACCCCCCTGCAGAAGCATGTGCGGAAAGAGCTGGGACAAGTCTTTCCCGCATCCGACATCTTCAAGACCGTTATCACCAGCAATATCAAGATCGAAGAGGCACCGGCCAACTTCCAGAGCATCTATGCCTACGATTCCGGATGTCTGGGAGCGTCCCTCTACCGCGACTGGATCAAGAAGGAATTCATCAAGAAGCACCAAAAGCTGGAAAAGCTGAAGGTGGAGAAGAGGGAAGCCGCCGAAGCGGAGGCGGCCCAGAGTTCGTAGGCCTCAATCCCGGACAAAGGGGTTGCCGGTGCGTTCTTCCCCGACGGTGGTATCGGGGCCGTGACCACAGATGACGACGGTTTCATCCGGGAGCGTGTAAATGCGTTCCCGGATGCTTTTTTCCAGGACGGCGAAACTTCCGCCGGGAAGATCGGTGCGCCCGATGGAACCCTTGAAAAGGCAGTCGCCGGCCACCACGCGGCCGGGGAACAGGAACATGACGTGACCGGGGCTATGACCGGGGACATGCCGGACCGGGATCTCCTGACCGGCCACGACGAGGGGGTGGTCGTCGCTCAGCACCGCTTCGCAGCGGGGGACTTGCGCGGGGGGGAAACCGTAGGCCCGCATGGTCTCCGGGAGGGCGTGGATCAGGGGCAGGTCATCCGCGTGGCACAGCAGGGGCAACTGGAGTTCCTGTTGGATCGCTGCGGCCGCGCCCACGTGATCGAAATGTCCATGGGTGGCAACCATGGCCACCACCGGAGCACCGGCCTCGTGGGCGATTTGCAGGAGGCGCTCCGGTTCCTCACCGGGGTCGATGAGCATGCTGGCGGGACCATCCGGACCCGGGACGGTCACCAGGACGCTGTTCATCTGGAGGGGACCGACAGGGGTCACCCGGATCATCCAATCCGCCATTGTGCTTTCTCCGGGTACGCAAAGGCCGACCAATTGGCCGGCCTTTGCGAAGGGCGCGCGGTCGGGAAAATCAGCCGTCGTAGTATTCCCGGCCCAGGTGAGTGATGACGTCTTCGCCCATCATCCAGCGCAAGGTGTTCTTCAGCTTGGTCTGCTGAATGAACAGGTCGTGCTCGGCCTTGAGGCCCACGGGAGTCACCGGGCTCTTGAAGTAGAAAGACAGCCATTCCTGGATGCCGCCCGGCAGACCGGCCCGCCTGCCCAGATCCAGCAGCAAGGCCAGGTCAAGGACCAGGGGGGCGGCCAAAATGGAATCCCGGCAGAGGAAATCGATCTTGATCTGCATCGGACGACCGCACCAGCCGAAAATATCGATGTTGTCCCAGCCCTCCTTGTTGTCCCCCCGCGGAGGGTAGTAGTTGATGCGGACCTTGTGGTACAGGTTCTCGTACAGGTCCGGGTACAACTCTGGCTGCAGGATGCTGTCCAGGACGCTCAGCTTGGATTCTTCCTTGGTCTTGAAGGATTCCGGATCGTCCAGCACTTCGCCGTCCCGGTTGCCCAGGATATTGGTGGAGAACCAGCCGGACACGCCGAGCTGACGGGCCTTGAAACCGGGGGCCAGGATGGTCTTCAGGAGGGTCTGGCCGGTCTTGAAGTCCTTGCCGCAGATTCCAGCGCCGGTTTCCTTGGCCAGTTCCTCAAGGGCCGGGAAATCGAAACTCAGGTTGGGTGCGCCGTTGACGTAGGGAATGCCCTTCTTGATGGCGGCATAGGCGTAGATCATGCTGGGGGCGATATCGGGGTGGTCTTCCATCAGGCCCTTTTCGAAGGAGGCCAGGTCGGCGTGGACAGCAGCGGGCTTCATGAAGATTTCGGTAGAGCCACACCAGACCACGACCAGACGGTCACAGCCCTTTTCCTTCTTGAAGTTCTCCATGTCCTGCATGAGGGCTTCGGCCATTTCCATCTTGGTGCCCTTTTTGACATGGTCTCCATCAAGCTTCTTGACGAAATAGTTGTTGAACACCGCCGGCATGGGCGTGATGGCCTCGAGCTCCGGGCGGATCTGCTCCAGCAGGTCCTTTTCCAGAACTCCGGCGTTCAAGGCGGCCGCGTAGACAGAATCGGGGAAGATATCCCAACCGCCGAAGACGATGTCGCCCAGCTCGGCCAGGGGAACAAAATTGCGGACCAGGGGCTGGCGGTCCTCGGTCCTCTTGCCTAAGCGGATATGTCCCATCTGGGTGAAGGATCCGATGGGCTGGCGCAAGCCCTTGCGGATGGCGATGACGCCCGCCATGAAGGTGGAGGAAACCGCGCCCATACCCGGGGTGAGGATTCCCAGTTTTCCCGTGGCGGGCTTGATGTCCAGCTTATCAGCCATTGGTCATGCTCCTTCTTGGAATGAAAAAGAAACGCTTGGCGCATTTCATCGCAGCGGCGGATGATTGGGCAAGAATCGGTTGCACCGTGGATCTTGTCGAATGGCCCGCTCGCACAGGATAGAACCCGCCCCCGCAGAAGGCAAAAGAAAAAACCCGGTTTCAACCCCCTGATCCAAGGGGGGCGGTTTCCCCCGCTCTCCCTCCACCAACCCTATAAGAGGTGGACATTTGCATTTTCCGCAGGGATTTGAACCCCTAACCAAAAAAAAGAGTTTTCCGTGTAGACACCCGGAATGATCATGTGTTATAATGATTGCGCTTTGGAATTGGGGGTATGGAATTCTCCCCGGGCGGCGACCATTCCTGTAGCGGGAAGGACTGCATGAAACTAAGCTAACGCGTTCGGCAATCTTTCTGACAACCAAACATCGACTTTGCCTCAGGCAAAGGGAGCGTGTGCATCATGAAGGAAGACGCGGCGGCTTACGCAGTGGTCGAAGGGGACTATACCCTCGACGCCTCATCGTTTTTCATTCCTGCCGACACGACCCACTACCGTGGGTCCCAGATGTTTTTGAAACGCGCTTTCGATATCAGCATCTCGGCTCTGATGTTGATCCTGCTCAGTCCGGTCATGCTGATCCTGGCTTTGATCGTCAAGGCCACCAGCCCCGGACCGGTATTCTTCGTCCAGGAACGATTGGGGCGAGACGGGGAGCCCTTCCGCTTCTACAAATTTCGTTCGATGAAGCACAAGAGCGGCGATGCCATTCACCGCCAATTCGCCGCCATGTTCATCAATGGGGACGAGCATGGGTGCGCCGAGTCCAACGCGGGGGAAAAGGTCTTCAAGCTCAAGAAGGATCCCCGGGTCACCCCCATCGGGTCCTTCATGCGACGGACCTCCCTGGACGAGTTGCCGCAGCTCTTCAATATCCTCAAGGGCGAGATGTCCCTGGTCGGACCCCGGCCCCCCATCGCCTACGAAATCGAAAACTACCTGCCCTGGCACATGGAACGCCTGAAGGCCCTTCCGGGGTTGACCGGACTGTGGCAGGTCAGCGGCCGCAGCCACGTCTCCTTCGACGAGATGGTGCGGTTGGATGTGGATTACATCAACAACTGGAGCATCTGGGCGGACGTGGTGATCTTGGCCAAGACCCTCCCGGTGGTGCTTCGGGGAACCGGCAGCTATTGACGGTGAACCATGCCTAACCCCCCCCCATTCCTGTCTTCTTGTCCTTGACCCCCCGCAAGCGGGGGGTCATTCTTCCTTGAGGTGTCGACCATTGCCGGATTTCGTCCGGACCGGATAACGGCGCTAACGGACTGTTGAACGTACCAACCGAAGAAGGAAATCATGGTCACAGTGGGAGTCATCGGCTGCGGTTACTGGGGACCGAATCTCATCCGGAATTTCAACGGGTTGCCCGACGTCCGTCTGAAAACCATTTCAGACCTCGACGAGAAACGGCTGCACCAAGTTGGGCTTCTGTACCCGAACACGACCAAGACGACCAACCACCGGGACATCCTTGAGGACCCGGAAATCGATGCCGTGGTGGTCGCCACTCCCATGTCCACCCATTTCCCCCTCGGGTGTGAGGTGTTGGAAGCGGGCAAGCACCTGTTCCTGGAAAAACCCATGGCCACCACCAGCGCGGACTGCCGCAAGCTGAACGAATTGGCGGAGGAACGGGACCTGCAGATCATGGTGGGGCACACCTTCGTCTACACCCCGGCCGTGCGCAAAATCAAGTCCCTGATGGTCAGCGGCGAGCTGGGCGAGGTGTATTACGTCAACATCAGCCGGGTGAACCTGGGGATTTTCCAGAACGACGCCAATGTGGTCTGGGATCTGGCACCTCACGATGTGGCCATGTTGAACTACCTGTTCCAGGCCCACCCTACCCGGGTGAGCGCAAACGGACGCTGTTACGTGCAGCGGGAGCGCGGGATCGAGGATGTGGCCTTCGTCAACCTCGAGTACCCGGGCCATCGCATGGCCCACATCCATGTCAGCTGGCTAAACCCCAACAAGATCCGCACTTGCACCTTCGTCGGCAGCCGCAAGATGCTCGTCTACGACGATGTCTCCCAGTCGGAAAAGATCCGCGTCTACGACAAGGGCGTGGATGTCCAGCCGCACTACAGCGACTATGGCGAATTCCAGCTCCTGTACCGTTCCGGTGATATCTTCGTGCCGCGCATCGAGACAACCGAGCCTCTCAGAATCGAAACCCAGCACTTCCTTGACGTCGTCAACGGCCAAGAGAGCAACCTGAGCAGTGGAACCGAAGGCGAAAAGGTCGTCCGGGTCCTTGAAGGAGCCTGTCAATCCATGGTGGATGACGGCAAGCCTGTGGATCTGGATTTGGGTGACTGAGTTCCCTTCAGGTGAGGTGGTGCCGTCGTGACCGCCGAGTCCAACCGGCGCCCCTTGAGGGTGGCCATGATCGGCCAGAAGGGCTATCCGCCTGTCCAGGGGGGGATCGAAAAGCATGTGGCGGAGCTTGCCGCCCGTTTGCCGCTGTTGGGCATCGAAGTCGACATCTACAGCCGCCCGCATTACAGCGATCTTGCTGGTCCCTGCGATCTGCCCGGGGTACGGGTATTGCGGCTGCCCAGCCTGCCGACCAAACATCTGGATGCCATCAGCCATACCCTGGTCGCCACCTGCGATGCGCTGGTTCGCAGGCCGGACCTGATCCATTACCACGCTTTGGGCCCTGGCATGCTTGCCGGTATCCCGCGGCGCTTGGCGGGAATCCCCACGGTGGCGACGGTTCACGGCCTGGACTGGCAGCGGGAAAAATGGGGCCGGTTTGCCCGCCGGTTCCTGCAGTATGGCGAGCGGGCGGCGGTGACGCTCCCGAACGCGACCATCGTGGTTTCCCGGGCCTTGGCCGACTACTACCGGCGGGAACACGACAGCCGCGTGGAGTACGTTCCCAACGGCATCACCTCCCTGAAGCCCCTGGCACCTCGCCTGAGTCTGGCTCAGGGAATTCCCGAACGGTACATTCTCTTCGTCGGCCGGCTGGTACCTGAAAAGGGCTGCCATCTCTTGCTGGAAGCCTGGCGAACGCTGCCGCAGGAAGTGAAAATGAACCGGGAGCTGATCATTGCCGGGGATGCCGGATTCACCTCCGGCTACGTCGACGAACTCAAGCAGCAAGCTGGTGGCCGGGTTCGTTTCACGGGATTCATCCACGGGGATTTCTTGACCGAGTTGTACAGCAACGCCGAGGTCGTGGTCCTGCCGTCCACCCTCGAAGGGCTTTCCATCGCCTTGCTGGAAGGCATGAGTTTCCAGCGGGCTTGCCTGGTCAGCGACATCCCGCCCAATCGAGAAGCAGCAGGCGAGGCTGCCCATTTCTTCAGCAGCGGGAATGCGGGAGATCTGGCCATCAAGTTGACGGAATTGCTGGCCGACGGTGAGCTTCGTCGACGCCTGGGGGAGTCCGCCGGCAAGCGAGTTCGGGGGGAATACGCGTGGGATCGCGTCACCGATCAGACGGCTGCGATTTACCGACGGATCGTGGGACAAGGACCCGTTTGAAGGGCAAAATTCCTTTGACAACCCGAGGGTCTTTCATTATTTATCCGTAACCTTCGGAGCGGGCATAGCTCAGCTGGTAGAGCACTACCTTGCCAAGGTAGATGTCGCGAGTTCGAGTCTCGTTGCCCGCTCCATTTTTATATCCTCCGCGGTGCCACGGCAGGTGGTTTGACAACCCGGGAGGGATGCGGGATACTTCCCTGCAGGGGGCGGCATAGCCAAGAGGCTAAGGCGACGGTCTGCAAAACCGTTATCCCCGGTTCGAGTCCGGGTGCCGCCTCCAGTTTTCACCGGCTTGGCCGGTTTTTTTGTCGGCATCTCCAGCCGTCTTGCGTACAATGCCCCAGACCTCTGCTGCCGGGATGGCGGAATTGGTAGACGCAAGGGACTTAAAATCCCTCGAAGCGTTGCTTCGTGCCGGTTCGAAACCGGCTCCCGGCACCACTTTTCCTTGCCCCGACCGGCCTGTCGAGACCGCCGCATGACGGTGGCGCGGGAGATCGATTTGCGCCTCGCATTCTTGTCCATCGGAAGACACATCCACACGGAACGCTGGATTCGTTTTTTCGTCGCTCAGGGACACGAATGCCATTTGTTGACCGTCCAGCCCGGCCCGGTGGGCGGAGTGACCGTCCACGACATCTCCACCGGATTCGGTCCCAAGCCCTGGCGTTATCTGGTCTCCTTGTTCAAGGTGCGCCGGATCCTGGGCCGCCTGCGCCCCGATCTGCTCAACACGCATTTCCTGACGGGCTATGGATACTGGGGGGATTTCTCCGGGTTTCATCCCAACGTGCTGACCGTCTGGGGCGATGACGTCTACGTCACCCCGCAGGAGAGCCCCCTCAAGGGCTGGCTGGCCCGCCATGCTCTGGCCGGCTGTGATGCGGTTACCGGCGACTCCACCGATATCCTCGCGTCCTGTTCCGGTCTCGGCGCCGCCGCCGACCGGTGCTTTCGGGTGCTTTGGGGTGTGGATTTCCAGCGGTTCTGCCCCGGAGCCGGAGTCCAGTGGCGACGTGAACACGATTTCGCTGATGATAACCTCGTGTTCTTCTCGCCGCGCAGCTATACCCAGCCTTACTACAACATCGACATCGTGATCGAGGCCGCTCGGTCGGTCATGGCACAGGAGCCGCGGGCCCGCTTCCTGTTCAGCGGTTACGAAGGTGACCCCGGGCCGTTCCGTGCGGCGGCCGAGGCCGCCGGCATCCTCTCCGCGACCCGGATGGTGGGCCGTCTGCCACACGACGAATTTGCGACCGCGTTGCAGGCGTGCGATGTGTTCATCTCTGTTCCCTCGGTGGATGCCACCGCCGTCAGCCTTTTGGAGGCCATGGCCTGCGGGTGCGCGATCATCATCTCGGACCTGGCTTCATCCGTGGAGTGGATCGGTGACGGCACCTCCGGGCTCGTGGTCCCTCCGCGTGACGCCGAGGCCCTGGCCGCAGCCATGCTGCGTCTGGCCGCCGACGCGCCATTGCGGGAAAATTTGGGCAATGTCGCCCTGGGTGTGGCCCGGGAAGTCGCGGGCTTCACCACCAACATGGAATGCGTCGACGGCATATTCCGTCATTTCGTCAATCGGGAGGATTCCTTGCCCCGTCAGGTTTCCCTCCCGAGTCTGCAGGCCGGCCATGAATAGGGTTCCCCTGCTGTCGGTCGTGATTCCCACCTATTGCAAGGCCGACCTGTTGCGGCGGACCCTGCATGCTCTCGCCTGTCAGGAAATGGAGAAGGGCGCCTGGGAGGTCATCGTGGTGGACGACGGCAGTCCCGATCACACCCGGGAAGTCCTGGCGGAAATGGAAGCCGATTTTCCGGTCCCCTTGCGGGTCGTCGCGCCGGGAAATAACGTGGGGCGGGCCAGGGCGCGAAATTTGGGAGTGGAGGAGGCCTCCGGAACCTGGGTCCTTTTTCTGGATGACGACATCCTGGCCCCACCGGGCCTTCTGGCCGCCCACCTGGAACTGCTGGCGGGCAACGACAAGCTGGGCACGATCGGTTATGCCGTCTCCGATCCCGACCTGGTCGATGCCCCACACTTCCGCTACCTGGACACCCGGGGAGTGGCTCGCTTGAATTCTTCCACAGCTCCCGCCCGTTTCTTCGTGACCCAGAATGCCGTCGCGCCCCGCTGGGCCCTGAAGGAAATCGGCGGCTTCGACGAGGAATTTTCGGCCTACGGGTTCGAGGATATGGAGCTCGCATTCCGGTTGGAGGATCATTGCGGGATCAGCTTTCGTGCGCTTCACCAGCCCGTGCCCCGTCACATCCACCATCATTCCCTCGCTCAGTACCTGGACAAGAAAGTCGAGTGCGGCCGCCACTCCCTCCCGCAGCTGGCCCGGACGCACCCCCAACGCCTGCAGCAGATGCGCCTCCATTGGATCGTGGATCCGGACGAGACCGGCTGCCCCGTGAGGACCGCGCTGGTCAGGCGTATTCTGGATTCCGGCCTGGGGACTTGGCCTGCCTGGTTGGCTGGCCACTGGCCCACCCGGCGGGGCAGCGATCCCTCTCTGGAGAAACTCTATCTCATGGTGATGAACCTGGCCGTGTTGTCATGTCTTCGCAGGGGCGTCACGCAGTCATCATCACGCCAACAAGCTGCCATTTAACTGCCAAAATGGCATTTCCAATTCGTTTCTCATTTTCTGTCCGTGTCATTCACTCCAATTGAATTTATTTAACTTCTTTAATTTAAGCAGGTTGGAATATGTCCAGGGGATTCGCGCTCCTGGCACGCCGATTGTAATAGACCCGGTGTGCAATCAACCAATCATCCTTCTCCGGGAGTGCAAGAATGGGCAAGATTATCGGTATTGATCTGGGGACGACCAACAGTGTCGTCTCCGTGATGGAGGGCGGAGAGCCCAAGGTCATCCCCAACAAGGAAGGCAATCGGACGACGCCTTCGGTTGTGGCCTGGAATAAGAATGGCGACCGTCTGGTTGGACTTTTGGCCAAGCGTCAGGCCGTGACCAATCCCACGGACACGGTCTACTCGATCAAGCGCTTCATGGGGCGCAGATTCGAAGAGGTCGACACCGAGATCAACGAAGTGCCGTACCAGGTTATCAAGGGTGCAAACGGGGAGGTGCGGATCAAGACGGGTCACGGGGAATTTTCCCCGCCGGAGATTTCCGCTCAGGTCTTGCGTGCCCTCAAGGAAACTGCCGAGGAGTACCTCGGTCACGCCGTCACCGACGCGGTGATCACCGTACCGGCCTACTTCAACGACAGCCAGCGCCAGGCCACCAAGGATGCCGGCAAGATCGCCGGCCTCGAGGTGAAAAGAATCATCAACGAACCCACCGCTGCCGCCCTGGCTTACGGCCTGGAGCGCAAGGGGGAGGAGACCATAGCCGTCTTCGACCTCGGTGGCGGGACTTTCGACATTTCGATCCTGGAAATTGTCGATGGTGTGTTCTCCGTCCTGGCCACAAATGGCGACACGCATCTCGGCGGTGACGATTTCGACCAGATGATCATGGACTACCTGGTCGACACCTTTATCAAGCAGGAGGGGATCGACCTCAGCAAGGATCCCATGGCCCTGCAGCGGTTGAAGGAAGCGGCCGAACAGGCCAAGCGGGAACTGAGTTCTTCTTCCCAGGCCGAGATCAACCTCCCGTTCATCACCGCCGACCAGAGTGGGCCGAAGCACTTTACCCACACCTTGACGCGCGGCAAATTCGAGTCCCTGGTGAGCGATCTGGTCGAGCGCACCGTCAAGCCTTGCGCCGACTGCCTGAAAGACGCCGGCTTGACCCCTGCGGATATCGACGAGGTTCTCCTGGTCGGTGGCTCCAGCCGGATCCCGTCCGTTCAGGCCAAGGTTCAGGAGGTTTTCCAGAAAGAGCCGAACAAGACCGTCAATCCTGATGAAGTTGTCGCCATGGGCGCGGCCATCCAGGGCGGTGTGCTCGGCGGCGAAGATATGGACATCGTTCTTCTGGATGTGACTCCGTTGAGTCTGGGCATTGAAACGTACGGTCAGGTCATGACGCGGCTCATCGATCGGAACACCACGATCCCGACCAAGAAGAGTCAGGTGTTTTCCACCGCCGCCGACAATCAGCCCACCGTGGAGATCCACGTCTTGCAGGGCGAACGGGAAATGGCCATGGACAACAAGACCATCGGCCGATTCCAGCTCACGGGCATTCCGCCCGCACCGCGCGGGATTCCGCAGATCGAAGTGACCTTCGATATCGATGCCAACGGGATCCTGTCCGTCAGCGCCGTCGACAAGGCCACCGGCAAGGAGCAGTCCATTAAGATCCAGGCCTCGAGCGGTTTGACCGAGGAGGAGGTCGACCGCATGGTCAAGGATGCCGAGACCAACGCCGAAGCGGACAAGAAAAAACGTGAACTGATCGACCTGAAGAACCAGTCCGAAGCCAATGTTTTTGCCGCCCGAAAAACCATTGAGGATCTGGGCGACAATTTGGACCAGGAAGAGAAAGAGGCCATTGAAACCAAGGCCACCGCCCTGGAGGAGGTCCTCAAGGGTGACGATGTGGAAATGATTCGAGCCGCTTCCGAGGCCTTGATGAAAACAGTTCAGGAAATGGCGGGAAGAGCCTATGAGAAGGCTGGAGCAACTCAACAGGCTGCTGAAGGAAGCGGGGAAAACGCCGGTGGGGGCTCTGCCGAAGGGCAGGATTCCTCCGCAGGAAACCCGGATGATCCCGTCGATGCTGATTATGAAGTGGTGGATGATTAGAGCCCAAGCCGGGCCCCGCATCTCGCGGGGCCCGGTCTAACGCCCTGAAATTCAACAAATTATAACAGGAATAAATTTGTTGACAAAGGAGTCTCGGTTGGCTATTCTCTGAGAATGATTCCTGTTCCCCTTATTATTTAACGAGGGGGATGAGGAATCGGGAACTTATCGACCAGGAAAACAGTAGAATTCCCGTGGTGAATAGCGACGTCCCATGGACGCGAGTGACCCCCTCGAGGGTCTCACGATAGATGGAGGCAAGGATGTACGAGATTGAACTCAGTAGCGACCGGCGCGAAGATCCCAGCCTGCAGCACTATCTGCAAACCATCGGAAAGCACGCTCTCCTGACCAGGGAAGAGGAATACGAGCTTGCCCGGCGGATCCGGCAGGGGGACAAGGAAGCGCTGGACAAACTGGTCAACAGTAACCTGCGTTTCGTGGTGAGCGTGGCCAAGAAATTCCTCAACCAGGGTCTCAGTTACATGGACCTGATCGCCGAGGGGAATATCGGCCTGATTACTGCCGGTAAGCGTTTCGACGAGCGGCGGGAATTCCGGTTCATTTCCTACGCCGTGTGGTGGATCCGCCAGGCGATCCAGAAGGCCATCGCCGAGCAGACGAACACCGTGCGGCTGCCCATCAATCGTTCCCAGCAGGCCCAGCGCATGAAGCGGATGTCGCGGAAGCTCGAACAAAAATACCACCGCAAGGTGAACGAAGGCGAACTGGCTGAAGCCATGCAGTTGGATCCCCGCAAAATGGGTCAGATCCGTGCGGCCAGCCGACCGCTGCTGAGCCTGGATCAACCCATGTACGACGATGAGCTGACCCTGGCCGACACCCTGTCCGATCCCGAGGAGCTCAATCCTCATCAGGGATTCGTCAACCTGGAACTGGAGGAAGAGCTGTCCAATGCCATGGACCTCTTGACCGCCCGGGAAAAGGACATCGTGCGCCGCTACTACGGGATCGGGATCGAGGAAACCGCTTCCTTGGAGACGATCGGTCAGGACATCAACCTCTCCCGTGAACGGGTGCGCCAGATTCGGAACCAGGCCTTGGCCAAGATGCGCTCCCACGGCCACGGCGACCGATTGCTGGAATATCTGGTCTGAGCGGCTTTTCCGTTGACAGGACTCACGCCGGGGGTTTTATTTCCGCTTCCGGCGGGCGATTAGCTCAGCTTGGTTAGAGCGCTTGCTCGACACGCAAGAGGTCACTGGTTCGAGTCCAGTATCGCCCACCAGACCGTTTCCGCAAAGCCCAACGCCGGCTACCGGCCGCGGGCTTTTTGCGATTCCCGGGGCAGTTGCCCCATTCCTGGAGAAACCTGGAGTGGCCATGTCCGCAGTGACCTTGACTCTTCCCGACGGTAAGAACCTGGAAGTCGAAACCGGCAGTTCCTTTGGCGATGCCGTGGGCCAGATCGGCGAGGGGCTCCGTCGCAATGCGGTGGCCGTCACCGTGAACGGCGTGCACCATACCCTGGCAGAGGCGGTCTCCGCCGGCGGAGAGATGCTGGTCATCACCCGGAATTCCGACGCGGGACTTGCCACCCTTCGTCATTCGACGGCTCACCTGTTGGCCTGGGCTGTGCGGGATTTGTTTCCGGAAGTGAAGTTCGCCTTTGGGCCGGACATCGACACCGGGTTCTACTACGACTTCGACAAGGCCGAGCCCTTTGGCGAGGACGATCTTGCGCGAATCGAAAAGCGGATGCTGGAGTTGGCCCGGAGCAAGGTTCCCATCGAACGCAAGGAAGTGTCCCGCTCCGAGGCCGAGGCTCTGTTCAAGGACCAGCCCTACAAGCAGGATCAGATTGCGAGCCTGGGGGAAGCACAGCTCTCCACCTATAGCATGGGGGAGTTCACCGATCTTTGTGAAGGGCCCCATGTCCCGGACACTTCCCTGATCAAGGCCTTCAAGCTGTTGAGTGTCGCCGGCGCCTACTGGCGGGGAGACAGCGACCAGCCGATGCTGCAGCGAATCTACGGCACCGCCTTCTACAAGCAGAAGGACCTGGATGATCATCTGGAGATGCTCGAAGAAGCCCGCAAAAGAGACCATCGCAAACTGGGTCGCGAACTGGATCTGTTCGGTTCCATGGAAGAGGCCGGACCGGGATTCTCGTTCTGGTTTCCCCGTGGGGACATTCTGCGTGAACAGATCATCGGGTACTGGAAGGAGATTCACCGCCAGCGGGGTTACGTGACCGTCACCACGCCCCACATTTTCCAGGCCGGCCTGTGGGAGACTTCCGGGCACATGCAGTTTTACCGTGACGACATGTACGTTTTCGAACATGACGGCCGTCCCTTTGTCGTCAAACCCATGAACTGTCCCGGGCACATCCTGATCTTCAAGCGCAAATCCCGTGGGCACCGGTCCCTGCCCGTGCGTTATGCCGAGTTGGGTACGGTTTATCGCGCTGAGGACAGCGGTGCCCTGCACGGGTTGATGCGGGTGCGGGGCTTCACCCAGGACGACGCCCACATCTTCTGTACCCCGGAGCAGCTGGAAGACGAAGTCGCCTCCTGCCTGGACCTGGTCAAGGCCATCCTGGGCCGGTTCGGATTCGACGATTTCAAGGTCGAACTCTCGGTGCGTGATCCGCAGAACAAGGCCAAGTATGCCGGCTCCGACGAGGAGTGGGACGCCGCCGAGGCCTCCCTGGTGCGGGCCCTCGAACTCCATGGCCTCGAATACACCCGGGAAGAGGGTGAGGCCGTCTTCTACGGGCCCAAGATCGACGTGAAGCTCATCGACGCGCTCGGTCGCCGCTGGCAGTCCAGCACCATCCAGTTCGATTTCAACCTGCCGCGTCGGTTCGATGTCACCTACACGGACCATGACGGGGAGAAGCGCTATGTCTACATGGTGCACCGGGCCATCCTGGGATCCCTGGAACGGTTCATCGGCATCCTCACCGAACATTTCGCCGGAGACTTTCCCCTTTGGCTGGCCCCCGAACAGGTCCGTGTCATGTCGGTGAGCCGCGACCAGCATGACTATGCCGATGAGGTTGCCACCCGGCTGGAAGCCGCCGGAATCCGCGCCGGACGGGATGTCCGGGACGAAAAGATCGGTTTCAAGATCCGTGAAGCGGAAATGTTACGTGTTCCCTGGATGTTGGTCGTTGGGGGCCGGGAGGCCGAAAACGACGAGGTTTCCCTGCGGATCCGGCATCAGGGGGACCAGGGCTCCCGGTCCGTAAAGCGGGTTATCGAGGAACTCCTTGACGCCGCGGACCCGGAAAGCTAATTTGGGTAGTCTAAATCGACCTGGCTGACGGCAGCCTCGTCGCAAGCAAGAAGGGGTCCGCCCCCTCACCGTATCTGGCCCGGGAATCCGGCTGACGGAGCGGTTGGTGAAACCCGCAATCTCCTTCGGGGAGAGTGCGGCGGCGGGCTTTTTGGTCCGCCTTTTTGTGTTCAGGCGGATGTACTCGGTCAGGAGGTCCGGCTTATCAAGGAAAACAAGATGACCAGGGTCAACCGGATGATCCGGATTACCCCGGTGATGGTCGTCGACGAAAACGGTGAGCAGCTCGGCGTGCTGCAGACGGCCGAAGCCTTGCGTATCGCGGAGGAGAGGGGATTGGACCTGGTGGAGGTCGCACCCAATTCGCGGCCGCCGGTATGCAAAATCATGGACTACGGGAAGTTCAAGTACGAAGCGAGCAAGAAGGCCCGCAAGGCCCGGCAGGCTTCCCACACGGTCAAGGTCAAGACGATCCAGTTCAGGCCCAAGACCGATGGACACGACTATGATTTCAAGAAGAAGCACATCGTCAAATTCCTTGAAGCAGGCAACAAGGTGAAGGTCGTGATGCGGTTCCGGGGACGTGAGATCACCCACATGGATCTGGCCCTGGATTTCCTGAACAACTTGACCGAGGAATTGACGGAATATGGAGTGCGCGAATCGGCGCCCCAGCGCGAAGGTCGACAGATTTCGTTTGTGATGGCGCCAATCAAGGCAACCTGATCTCGCGGCTGGAAACTCGCGGTTCGACCGACAGGAAAGAAAGGCGAACACCATGGCCAAGACCAAGATGAAAACCAACCGGGCGGCGGCCAAACGTTTCAAGCTGACCGGCAAGGGACGGATCAAGCGCAACAAGGCCTATCATGGGCACCTGTTCACCGCTAAGAGTCCCAAGCGGTTGCGGAAACTGCGGAAGTCGGGTCTCCTGGCTCCCAGCGATGAAGCCCGCGCCCTCAAGATGCTCGCAGGGGGCCAATAGCACAGCAACTTCGACCCTTGCGGGGTCCGTCATCAAGGAGGCAATACCATGCCGAGGGCAACAAACAATCCTGCCGCCAAACACCGGCGGAAGAAATATCTGAAGCGAGCCAAAGGGTTCGTGGGTGGTCGGGGAAACCAGTACGTCATGGCGCGGGAAACTGTCGATCGTGCCCTGGCCTACGCGTATCGGGATCGCCGGAACCGGAAGCGTGACTTTCGCCGGTTGTGGATCACCCGGATCAACGCCGCGGCCCGGATCAACGGCCTGAGCTACAGTCACTTCATCAATGGGCTCAAGAAGGCCGAAATCGAGATCGACCGCAAGATGCTGGCCGATCTGGCCGTCCATGACGCTCCGGCGTTTGCCATGCTGGCCGATGCGGCCAAGAGCGCGCTGTAGATTCGCCCCCGACCCGCCGTTTCGGCGTGGCCAGTGCGGTACGCGCCGGTCGCCTCACACGAGGGGCCGGCGCGTAGTTCTCGATGCCGGGAAATCCCCCACGCGGAAGGTGTCTGCATGAAGGAAGTCCTTGACCGATTGCGTGTCGACGGTTCGCAAAGAATCTCCTCCGCAACGACCCTCGACGAACTCGATGCCTTGCGTGTTTCCCTGCTGGGGCGCAAAGGCGAAGTCACTCTGCTCCTGCGTGGGCTGAAGGATGTTCCCGCCGAGCAGCGACCGGCCATGGGCGCGGAACTCAACCGCCTCAAACTGAACCTGTCCTCGCTGCTGGAGGACAGGGCGAGCGAGTTTGCCGGTTCGGTGCAGGTGGCCGCGGGCGACCGTCTCGACTTGACCCTTCCCGCTCCCGCCGAACCTTCGCTGGGCGTCGTCCACCCCCTGACTTCGGTCCTGGAATCCATTTGCGACATCTTCTACGGCATGGGGTTTTCGCGTGGAGAAGGACCCGAGGTCGAACTGGACTACTACAATTTCACGGCGTTGAATTTTCCGGATGACCACCCGGCGCGGGACATCCAGGACACCTTTTACATCAACGATCAGGTGTGTCTGCGAACCCAGACATCACCGGTCCAGGTCCGGACCATGGAGAAGCAGCCGCCGCCATTGGCCTGCATTTTCCCGGGCCGTGTCTACCGCAACGAAAACGCCGACGCGTCCCATTCTTCCGAGTTCTATCAGATCGAAGGGCTGGTGGTCGATACGGACATCAGCATGGCCGATTTGAAATCGACGGTTGACACTTTCGTCCAGCTCTTCTTCGGCGCCAAGGAACCGACGCGCTTCCGGCCCCACTTCTTCCCCTTCACCGAACCCTCGGTGGAAGTGGATATGCAGTGTGTGGCGTGCGGGGGCGAGGGGTGTGGAGTCTGCGGTCAAACCGGCTGGCTTGAAATCATGGGGGCCGGCATGGTGCACCCCAATGTTTTTCGCGCAGCGGGATATCCCGACGATACCTATACGGGGTTTGCCTTCGGCATGGGGATCGACAGGATCGCCATGCTGAAGTACGGCATTGACGACATTCGCCTGCTATACGAGAACGACATGCGCTTTCTTCAGCAATTCCGAGGTGTGCAGTGAAGATCAGTCTGGACTGGTTACGGGAATACGTAACCTGGGATGATGAGCCCCAGGTCCTTGCAGACAAGCTGACCGCTGCCGGACTCAACGTCGAGAAGATCGAGGATTTCCGGCGGACTTTCCCCGGCGTGGTTGTGGCCCGTGTTCTGGAGCAGGACAAACATCCCGATGCCGACCGCCTGAGTGTTTGCAAAGTCGACGACGGCAGCGGGGAACCCGTGCCCGTGGTTTGCGGCGCGCCCAACGTCAGAGCGGGTTTGACGGTGCTGTTCGCCAGGGTCGGCGCCGATTTGCCGGGCGGGCTGAAGATCAAGAAATCCAAAATCCGGGGCGAAGTCAGCCAAGGCATGATCTGTTCCGCCTCCGAACTGGGACTCGACGGGGATGCGTCCGGCATCATCGAACTGGAAACGGACAAACAGCCGGGCACGAGCGCCGACGAGCTTTACGGATTCAGCGACACGGTCCTGGATATCGAGGTTACACCCAACAGGCCGGATTGGCTCAGCCACGTGGGAGTCGCCCGGGAAGTGGCCGCCATTTACGGGACCAAGGTGTCCCTTCCCGCGTGCTGGAATTCCGCGGCCAGCGGCGAGAGCCTGGGCTTCCAGGTCAAGGTATCCGATTACAGCCAATGTCCGCGGTACATGGCCTTCGGCGCCCATGGGATCACATTGGGGCCAAGCCCCGAGTGGATGAAGCGGCGCCTCATGGCCGTGGGCAGCCGCCCCATCAGCAACCTGGTGGACATCACCAACTACGTCCTGTTCGAGCTGGGACAACCCCTGCACGCCTTCGATCGCGACAAACTCAGCGGCTCGTTGATCACCGTGGGGCAGGCCAAGGAAATGACCGAGGTGATCACCCTGGACGGGTCCAAACGGAAGATCCCGTCCGGCACCCTCATGATCAACGACCAGCGCGGCCCGATAGCTCTGGCCGGTGTCATGGGGCTGGAGAACAGCGAAGTGACCGCGTCAACCACCTCGGTCTTGCTGGAGAGCGCCTTTTTTGACCCGGGCCTGGTACGGACCGCCAGTCGCGGACTCGGCCTGATCAGCGAGAGCAGCTACCGGTTCGAGCGGGGCGCCGACTGGGAGATGGTGGAAAAGGCGGCCCAGCGTGCCATGTACCTGATCCAGGAGTTGGCCGGGGGAGTGGTCGTCAAGGATTGGGTGGATCGACAGGATCCGGATCGGAAGCCGTTCGAACCTCTGCCGTTGCGGGTCTGGCAAGTCAACCGGGTCCTGGGGACGAGCATCAAGGCCGGCGAGGCCGCCCAGCTGCTTCAGGGGTTGGGACTGAAGGTTCAGCCCATGGGCAACAGCGAGTCCCAGAGCTCAGGCGCCGTGAACATGATGGTGGAGGTGCCATCCTTCCGGCGGGACCTCGTGCAGGAAGTCGATCTCATCGAGGAGATCTCACGCAGTTACGGGTTGGACCGCATCAGCCGGCCGACTCCTTTCCGGGGCACCAGTGGAGGCAAACGCGGCCGGAAGGAGATCGTCCGCGGTCGCTTGCGCGGCTGGCTGGTCGATGGCGGCTACAACGAACTGGTAACCTCCTCCTTTGGGGTGGGGGAGGATCCGCAGAGGATGCTCCTGCCTGAGGACGATCCGCGCCGACAGATGCTGGCGGTCATCAATCCTCGCCACGGTGGCGACACCCTGTTGCGCACCAGCCTCCTGCCGTCGCTGCTCGAGACGTTGCGTCGCAACCTGAACGCCCAGGCCGCCACCCCGCTGCGCACCTTCCAGATCAACCGGGTCTACCTTCCTGCCCGGGACCACGGGCGCACCGGAGGTCGGCCTGAAGAGAAGCTTTTGCCCGCAGAACCCCTCCAGCTCCAGGTCGGGATTGCGGGAATGGCGGGAAAGGCCGTGGGAGGTCTTCCGGCGGGCCTCGTGGCCCTCAAGACGGTTCTGCGGAACCTGCGCCAGGGCTTGCGCCTGGATCTGCGCCTGGAACCCATGGACACCGAGCCCTGGCTGGCTTCGGGACTCCAGATGGCCATCCTCGATAGCGAGGGAAACCGGGTGGGGGCGATGGGCATGGTCGCCGGGGCCGTCCTGGGCAACTTCGATTTGGAAACCTCCGTGGCGATGGCCGAAGTGGAGCTTGACCGTCTCGACCTGGAACCGAAATCCCTGCGCTACCGGCCGTTTTCCCGTTTTCCTGCGGCCAAGCGGGATCTGTCCCTGCTCGTGCCCGAAGGGGTGCAATATCGCCAGATCGCCGAATTGGTTCGTGAGGCGGGGGGGCCCCTTTTGCACCAGGTGGATCTGTTCGATTTCTACAGCGGCACCGACCTTCCCGAAGGCCGTGTGGTTTATGGAATTCGCTTGAAGTTCCTTTCGGACAAGGGTAACTTGAAAGGGAAGGCTGTGGACAGGGCCATTGATGAGGTTCTGCAGCGACTGGATCGGGATCTCGGCATCAAGCCAAGGGTTTGATGAATCGTAACGCACCCTCGATCATGGACGAATGGGGAACGATGGAATCCAAGCTGGGCCTACTCGAGGCCAAAGTCGTTGAAGCCGTTGGCCTGATTAAAGACTTGCGGACCGAAAACGAGAGCCTCAAACGGCAATGTGCAGAATTGAAGGCGTCTTTGGCCGAGGCCGAAGGAACCGCTGAGCGTCTTCACAATGAACTCGAGCAGAAGAGCCAAGAGGCAAGTCTGGTCGGGGATTACGAAGAGAAGCGGAAGGAAATCGAAGACAAGGTCGGGGGTCTGCTGGCCAAACTGGAAGCACTTGGTTAGCCATAACCCCGGCCGGATGGGGAACGGTCGTTTTGGATCCCGCTAGCGTGACAGTGACCATTTTCGGTTCTGAATACACCCTCAAGGGTGACGCGGATCCGGCGTATGTCCGGGAAGTGGCACGGATTGTGGATGAGCGAATGCGAGAGGTGGCGGGAAACGTCTCCACCGCAGCCCTGGGCAAGGTCGCCATCCTCGCAGCCGTGAACATCGCCGACGAGCTGCTCCGCGAAAAGCGTTTGCGCCTGGAAACGGACGCAAACCTTGAAGATAGATCGATTCAGATCGCCAGGTTGCTGGACACGGAAATGGGGCTGGTGCGCCCCACCGACGACCCCGATAATGCCCTGCCCGGCGCGTGATGTGTCGTACAAGTGAGCCAACACTTCACCAAGGGGATCCCGGCGTTTGCGTTTGACGGTCTCGCCCTCAGGGGACAATCCGATAGCGTGACAGGGAACCCACCTGAAGCAACACGGTTCAGTTGCTTCCGACGCACACGACCGGGCGGGGGACCCAACCTGCCTTGATTCCTTCCTTGGCCGCATGACAACCGAACAAAGGGTTCGCGCCGGCGAATCCCCGGTAGCATATCGGCCGAGATAGAACCATACAACTGCGCGAGGAGTGGTCATGCCACAGATTCCTCCCTACGTCCTTCCCGCCGTAGCGGCCTGCATCGGCGGCCTCGCCGGTTGGCTTTTCTCCCGCAGACGTCAAGAATCCCTGCACGGCAGCGCAGCCGAACATAATGAACGCATGCTGGAGGATGCGCGTCGCGAAGCGCAATCCCTGCTCAAGACCGCGCAACTGGAGGCCAAGGAGGAATTCCTGCGGGCCCATCAGCAGTTCGAGGAGGAAACGGACCGGCTGCGGAAGGAAAGCAGGCGGCGCCAGGAAGCCTTGGATATGCGGGAAGACAACTTGGATAAGAAGGTAACCTTCATCGACCAGAAGGAAGCCCGCCTCGTATCCCGCGAAGAAGATCAAGCCCTGCGCTCGGATGCCTTGGCCCGCGATCGCACCGATCTCGACCGTTTGCTCGTCGAGCAGAATTTCAAGCTGGAACAGATTGCCGGCATGACCGCCGAAAGCGCCAAGCGCCAGCTCATGGAAAACATGGTCAACGAAGCGCGCCTGGCCGCTGCCCGGTCGATTCACCAGGCGCGTGAGGAGGCGGAACGGACCTCCCGCAGGGAGGCCATCGGGATCCTCAGCCTGGCAATCCAGCGTTATGCGTCCGAGCATGTGGCCGAGACGACCGTTTCGGTCGTCGACCTGCCCGGAGACGACATGAAAGGCAGAATCATCGGGCGCGAGGGGAGGAACATCCGCGCGTTCGAATTGGCTACCGGTATCGACGTGATCATCGACGATACCCCCGGGGCGGTCATTGTTTCCGGTTTCGACCCCGTGCGCAGGGAGATCGCCAGGCAATCCCTCGAGATCCTGGTCCGGGACGGGCGCATCCATCCCGGCCGCATCGAGGAAGTCGTGCGCAAGACCACCGAGGAAATCCAGGAGAAGATCCGGGAGATCGGGGAGCAGGCTTGCCTGGATATCGGCCTGCAGAACGTGCGGCCCGAGTTGTATCCCTATCTGGGGCGTCTCGACTACCGCACGAGCTATGGGCAGAACCTCCTGAATCACGCCAGGGAAGTCGCCGCCGTGGCCGGGATCATCGCGGACGAGTTGGGGCTGGACTCCCGTCTGGCGCGCCGGTGCGGTTTCCTGCACGACATCGGCAAGGCGGCCGATCACGAAATCGAAGGCCCGCATGCGATGATCGGGGCCCGGTTGTGCAAGAAATACGGAGAGAACGCCACGGTGATCAATGCGGTGGGCGGTCATCACCAGGACGTGGAGGCGACCTCGCCCTACACCTTCATCACCGCCGCGGCCGATGCGGTTTCCGCTTCGCGTCCGGGCGCCAGACGCGAGAGCCTGGACTCCTACGTCCAGCGTCTGGAAAACCTCGAAGCCATCGCCGAAAGTTTTCCCGGGGTGGAGAAATCCTACGCCATCCAGGCCGGCCGGGAAGTCCGGATCCTCGTGGATCACCATCAGGTTTCCGATGCCGAGGCGGCCGTCATGGCCGAGGAGATCAGTCGCCGAGTTGAAGGCGAATTGGAATACCCGGGACAGATCCGGATCATGGTCATCCGCGAGACCCGAGCCACGGCCGTCGCCAAGTAGGCGGGAGGAAGCATGGATTCGCGTCTGCTCAAGGGAGTCCCGGTGCGGGATGCCGTTCTCGAGGAACTCCGGGCAAAGTTGACTTCCGCGCCCCGCAGCCCGGGATTGGCTGTGGTGCTCATCGGAGAAGATCCCGCCTCGCAGGTCTATGTCCGACACAAGGAGAAGGGCTGCGAGAAACTGGGGCTCCACCATGTGACCCATCGCTTGCCGCCTACCACCAGCACCGACGAGGCCCTGGCCCTGGTTGCCGACCTGAATAACGATCCGGCCATCGACGGCATTCTGGTGCAACTTCCTCTGCCCTCGGGCATCGACCAGGATCGCGTTTTGCAAGCGGTGGATCCCGCCAAAGACGTGGACGGTTTCCATCCCGACAACCTGGGCCGCCTGGTCTCGGGTCGGCCACGCTTCGTGCCCTGCACCCCCAAGGGCATTCTGCGGTTGTTGGCCCACTACCACATTTCGACCGTGGGACGACGGGTCGCGGTGGTCGGGCGCAGCGTGATCGTCGGTCGGCCGCTTGCCCTGCTGCTGAATCTCAAGGGGGAGGGCGGCGATGCGACCGTCACCATGTGCCACAGCCGCACCCCGGACCTTGCAGGGGCCCTCAAGGATTGCGACCTGATCATCGCGGCCATGGGTGTGCCTCGCGCCCTGGGTCCCGATGTTATCCCCGAAGGTTCGGTCGTGATCGATGTGGGCATCAATCGGATCACCGACCCGACCCATCCCAAGGGCACGCGCTTGGTGGGGGATGCGGACAGCGAGGCCCTGATGGGACACGCCGCAGCATTGACCCCTGTCCCGGGTGGAGTCGGCCCCATGACCATCGCCATGCTGCTGGAAAACACCTGCGAGGCCATGGCGCGAAACGAGGGTTGGCATGGCCTGGGTTGATCTGCAACCCGCGTGGGAAAGGGCGCGAGCACAGGTCGCTGACGCCCTTGCGTCTCATCTCCAGGCCGAGGGGGGCATTCCGGAACGTCTGCGTGCCGCCATGGCGCACAGCCTTCTCGGCGGCGGCAAACGCCTGCGCCCGATTCTGCTGTTGTGGACCATGCGGGCGGTCGCCCGGATTCCCGGCCGGCCTGCGGATCCCGCCAGAGAGTCGGCCATGATGGCCGCCTGTGGTCTGGAATGTCTGCATACCTATTCCCTGATTCATGACGACCTGCCGGCCATGGATGATGACGACCTGCGCCGCGGGCGTCCGTCCTGCCACGTGGCCTTCGACGAGGCCACCGCCATTCTGGCCGGGGACGCCCTGCAGGCCCTCGGTTTCCAGTGGCTGGCCGAAGCATCGGGCCCGTTGGCGGGACGCCTGGTGGCCCTGGTGGCCGCCGCCGTCGGTCCCTCCGGAATGGCGGGCGGGCAACAGCTGGATCTTGACGGGGAAGGGGAGGATCTGGATGCCGAGGCCGTCGAGAGGATCCATGAACTGAAAACCGGACGGCTGCTGGCTGCCGCTCTTGCCGCCGGTGGACTGCTGGGCGGCGGGAACGACGTCATGGTGGCCGGGCTCGCCGAAGCCGGCATTCATTTGGGCCTGGCTTTCCAGGGCGCCGATGATCTCCTGGATCTGCACGGGCAGGCCGCGGCGCTGGGCAAGACCCCGGGCAAGGACTCCGCTTCAGGCAAGGCCACCGTGATTCGGAGTCGGGGCGAGGCCGCAGCCCGGGAATGGACCGAACACCACGGTCGGTGCGGACTGGAACTGCTGCGCTCCCTTGTTGGCGAGACCGATGATGCGGCATCCCTGCTGGCCCTGGGAGAATTCCTCTGGCGGCGGGAATCATGATACCCGGGGGAATCCAAAGCCCGATCTGGGCCATTGTTCTGGGTTGCGGATTGTTCTGCCAGGTCTTCAAGACCCTGCTGTATTCCATCCCCAAGCGGCGTATCCAATTGTTCATGCTCTTTCAGAGTTCCGGCCTCCCCAGCCTGGCCTCCTGCGTGGCGACCTGCCTGCTGACCCTCGTCATCGGGCGTTGCGGTTGGTCGAGTCCGGAAGCCGGTTTTGCCCTGGCATTCGCCGTCATCGGTTTCCATGACGCCCTAAAACTGGGGGGGGCTGCGGTCGAACAGCAGCGGGCCCTCTTCCTCGTTCTCGACCGGATTGAGATTTCCGGTTCCATGGCCCGCAGGGCCATGGACTATCTCGATCCCCGCCATCACCATCCGGCACACCTGGTGGCTGGCGCCGTCCTGGGGGGACTTTTCGGTCTGGCGTTCGGACTGGGGCCGGGTTAATCTTGTTTTGAGGGCTGTCCCGTTCGGCAGCGGTCGTTGGAAAGGATCCGCATGGAACCCGTTTTGCCCCACATCAACGAGCCCGCGGATCTCCAGGGCTTATCTGCAGCCGAACTCACCCGGTTGTGTGCCGATTTGCGCGAGGAGATCGTCAATACGGTCTCTCGCTCGGGTGGCCACCTGGGGGCCAGCTTGGGTGTGGTCGAACTGACGGTCGCCCTGCATCGGGTTTTCCGTTCTCCCACCGACAAACTGCTGTGGGATGTGGGCCATCAGGCTTACGGGCACAAGCTCCTGACGGGCCGCCGTGACGATTTCGCCACCCTCCGCAGCCGGAACGGGATTTCCGGTTTCCCGAAGCGATCCGAAAACAAGCACGACATGTTCGGCGTGGGACACGCCAGCACGGCCATTAGCGCCGCGGTCGGTTTCGCCGCCGCGAGGGATGCCCGCGGTGAGGACCACTCGGTCATTGCAGTCGTCGGGGACGGCGCCCTCACCGGGGGCCTTGCGTTCGAGGGCCTGAACAACGCCGGGCAAATGCAATCCGATCTCATCGTTATCCTGAACGACAACAAGATGAGCATCTCGCCCAACGTCGGGGCCATTGCCAAGTACCTGACCCGCATCACCAGCGGGAAGCACTACGTGCGACTCGAGGCGGACCTCTGGGAGCTGTTGGGCCGGCTGCCGCACGGCAGCAAGGCGAGGGTCCTTGCCGGGCGGATCAAGGAGAGCATGAAGCAGTTGGTCGTTCCGACCATCCTGTTCGAAGAACTCGGCTTCAAGTATTTCGGTCCCATTGACGGTCATGATCTGCCCGTGCTCATCCGTACCCTGCGGGCCGTCAGGAAGCTGAAGGGACCGGTCCTGATCCACATCCTCACCGAAAAAGGCAAGGGCTACCGCTTTGCCGAGGAGGACGGGCAACGCTACCACGGCGTGGGGAAGTTCAACCGCGCCGAGGGGATCAAGGTCGTGCCGCCCAAGGTCCCCACCTATACCGGGGTCTTCGGCCGGACCTTGGCTGACCTGGCCAAGAAGGATCCTCGGATCCACGGGATCACCGCGGCCATGCCGTCGGGCACGGGGTTGTCCCACCTGCGCGAGGCCGTTCCGGAACGTTGCCACGACGTCGGCATCGCCGAGGGCCATGCGGTGACCTTCGCCGCCGGTCTCGCCTGCCGCGGTCAACGCCCCGTAGCCGCCATCTATTCCACCTTCCTGCAACGTGCGCTGGACCAGATCATCCACGATGTCGCGCTGCAAAAACTCCCGGTGGTTTTCGCCGTCGACCGGGCCGGCCTTGTTGGTGAGGACGGGCCGACCCATCACGGGGTTTTCGACCTGTCCTTCATGCGGATGATTCCCGGGATGATGGTCATGGCGCCGCGCGATGAAGACCAGTTGCGTCACATGCTGGCCACTGGTTTGGCGCGGACCGACGGCCCCAGCGCCATCCGCTATCCTCGGGGCTCAGGCCTGGGAGTGGAGCTGAAAGGTGACCCCCGGCCCCTGGATATCGGGACCGCGGAAGTCCTGCGCACGGGGACGGATATCTGCCTGCTGGCCGTCGGCTCGATGGTCCACCCTGCGCTGGTTGCGGCCGAATCCCTGGCGGCATCCGGGGTGCAGGCCGAAGTGGTGGATATGCGTTTCATCAAACCTCTCGACCTCGCCCTCCTGGACAGGGTCTGGAGCACCCATACCCACGTCATGACCATCGAGGAGAACAGCGCCGCCGGCGGATTCGGATCGGCCGTTCTCGAATGGTCCGCCGGTCGCGAAGGGAGCGAAACCCCCGCTGTCCGGATCCTGGGTATTCCCGATAACTTCCAGGAGCATGCCACCCGTCCGGAACTTCTTGCGGACCTGTGCCTGGATGCCGAGGGCATCGCCGCCCGGGCCGGGGAATTCCTGGGCAGCAGAAGCAAGCAATCCCGGACGCAGAACGCATCATGACCGATTCCCTGGCCAGCATCGGCACCATCGGCCTGTTCGGAAATCCCGCGAAGGCAGAACTGCCGGCCGCGGTGAAGGTGATCAAGGATCAGTGCACCCGTTTCGGAACGCGGCTTTTTGCCTCGACCGATCTCGAGGCGGCTCTGGCCAAAGACGTATCCTGCGTTCCGAATCCTGAACTGGTCAAGGTTGCCGATGTGGTGGTCGCCCTGGGGGGCGACGGGACCATGCTCCGAGCCGCACGCGTCCTGGGGCTTTCGGGCGTCCCCCTGTTGGGGGTCAATCTGGGGTCCCTGGGGTACCTGACCGATGTTCCGGTCCAGGAACTGGAAGAGGCGATCAAGATCCTCCTGGCGGGCAAGTGCCACCTCGACAGGCGGGCGCGGGTTTACGGATCCGTCTGGCGGAACGGCCAACGCCTCGCCGGGACCAACGCCCTGAACGACCTCGTGGTCAACATGGGCTCCTTGCCGCGGGCCCTGGACATGGAATTGACCCTGGACGGAGATTCCCTGGGCCGTTTTCTGGGCGATGGGATCATTGTCAGCACCCCCACCGGGAGCACCGCCTACAGCCTCTCGGCCGGTGGCCCCATTTGCCACCCGTCCGTTCTGGGCCTGATCATCTCCCCGATCTGCCCGCACAGCCTGGGCATGCGACCACTCATCGTCTCCAAGGACACCAAGATCGAGCTGATTCTTCACGAAACAGGTGAAGGCGCCAGTCTGACGACGGACGGACAGAAGGCCATCGAATTGGCCGACGGTGACCGCGTGGTTTTCCGGGAAGCGGACAACGAGGTTGCCTTGGTCAAATTTCCCCAGAGTCATTTCTACCGGGTCCTGCGCCACAAACTGAATTGGGGCGGCACCAAGCGCCTGGGCAGTTAGGGTCCGACCATGCTCCTGGAACTCCGCATCCACAACCTGGCCATCATCGACGATCTGGTGATTCCCCTGGGTCCCGGCCTGACCGTCCTGACGGGCGAGACCGGCGCCGGGAAATCGGTGGTGGCCGGTGGCCTTGGCCTGTTGGCCGGCCGCCCCGCAAGCGCGGAATGGGTTCGCCAGGACGAAGACCTGGGATTCGTCGAGGGCGTTTTCGACCTTCAGGAACGCCCGCGGCTGCGGCGTCAGGCCGTGCGCATGGGCATGAGCCTGGATGAGGACGGAATTCTCGTGGTCCGCCGGGAGTTGCGGCCTGCCGGCCGGGACCGGGTGGTGATCAACGGTCTTGTCTCCTCCATGGCGATCCTGAAGCAGCTCGGGGAAATCCTGCTGAACATCCAGAGCCAGGATCAGCAACGTCAGCTTGCCAGGCCCGATTTCGCGCGGGTGTTGCTCGACCGCTGGCAGGGAAATGCCACGGCCTTAGCGGCCGTGGCGGAAGCCCGCCGGGACTTCCTGGCCGCCCGAAGCGAGGTCGACGCGGCGGTGGCCCAGGCGGAAGAGGGACGACGCCAGGTGGAAATGTGGCGCTACCAGCTGGAGGAACTGGACCAGGCCGGACTCGACGCCGAGGAAGAAATGCTGCTCGCCGAACAGATCCACTTCGGCCGCAACGCCCGCCGGCTGCTGGAATCAGCCGCGCTGGCCAGGGAACTGCTGGAGGATGGCGAACCGTCCGCCCGGGCCTTGCTCAACCGGGCCTTGGGTGAACTGGATCGGGTGGGCGGCGATAGCCCACGCCTGGAAAATATCGTATCTGTGCTGCGCGAATCCGAGGCCACGCTGGAGGATGCGGCGCGGCGGCTCGGCCAGTATCTCGACACCTGCGAGATCGATCCGGCGCGACTGGACGAACTCGAGTCCCGCAAAGCGTTGTACGAGGACTTGCGGCGCAAGTACCACTGGGAAACGCCCGACCTCATCGCACTGGCCGAGGAGCTCCGGGCACAGCTGGACTTCCAGGACCGCTCGGGGGAGGAAATCGAACGCCTCGAGGCGGAGGTTGCCCGGGCCGCAAAGGAACTGGGCGACGCGGCAACGGCGTTGCACGCACGCCGTGTGGAGGGTGGCGAAAGGCTTGCCGCCGCCCTGGTGAAGGTCTTGCGGCCCCTCGGACTTCCTGGCCTCGCGTGCCGCATTTCCGTGGAAATTTCCCGTGAAGAGGAGGGGCCCGTCGTGGTGAACGGTGAGCCCTGCCTCCCTGCGGAGCACGGTTGCGATCGGGTGGAGTTGCTGGTTCGCACCAACCCCGGCGAGGCCTTCGGGCCGGCCCATCGCATCGCTTCGGGAGGCGAGAGGTCACGCATCTACCTCGGCGTTTCGGTGCTGGATGCCGACAGCGGGGACCAACCCCTGCGGTTGTTCGATGAAATCGACGCCGGGCTGGGCATGGAGGGCGCCGCCCCGGTCGCCGACCTCCTGGCGAATCTGGCCGGGCGCAGCCAGGTTCTCTGCATCTCCCACCTGGCGACCGTTGCCGCCCGGGGTGTCCGGCATCTGAAAATCAGCAAGGGGCAGCAGGGAAAGCGCACCGTTGCCCGGGCAACCTACCTGGAGGGGGAGGCCCGGGTGGGGGAACTGACCCGCCTGCTGGGCGGAGTGGAGGCGGAGGACGACACGGGCCACCAGGAGGCATTTGCGCGGAAACTGCTGGAGTCCGCGGGCGGCACAGCGGGTTGAGCCCGGCAAATGCCCATTTGACGCTGCCTATTCCATGTCGCATTATTTGCCCCTGTCTTGTGCGCCCGTAGCTCAGCTGGATAGAGCGTCTGCCTCCGGAGCAGAAGGTCGTGGGTTCGAATCCCGCCGGGCGTACCACACGATCACCACGGTGGCGTCATGTTCCTGCTTCGACTTTTCTGGTTCTTCATCATTGGCCTTCTGGCCCGCCGACTTTTTCTGGCCTGGAAAACTCCGGCAAAGACTCCGGCCTCCCAGCCGCCTCCGCCACAACCAGCGGACTCGAAAACCCTGACCGATCAGGATATCAGCGATGCTGATTTCGAAGAAATCCCCTAGGAAGTCCGAACTGTTCCAGTCCCGCTTCAGTGGTCCGAACAGTGCGGATTTTGCCTTGCGGCAGTATCACCGATGCCGCGAGGAGTACTCGGCATCCCTGCTGCAGGTGGCCCTGACCGGAGTCTTCGGAATCCTCCTGGTGATGTTCGGCCGGGCCGTCTGGCACCTCTTTGCTCGTCACGGTGCCGACCTCAATCCCTGGTACCGATATCTGGCCACGGGCATGGTGGTGGCCATGATCCTCACCGTCTTGCGGCGCCTGCTGCTGAAAGTGTTGGAGATCCGGAATTTGCGCCGGGAAATCGCGGATTTCCGCAACGTCCTGCAGTTGGCCAAGGAAGCCGAGTATCTGGACGACTAGTATCTGGACGACTAGGACCTGGACGACGAGCACCTGGAGGGTTAGCTGGCGCTAATCCGTTTCCGATGCCGATCGCCCCGGGATGATTTCCTGCCGGAATTGCGCCATCGCGGCGAACCCCAACACCACGGCCAACCACAGGGTGAAGACCCTGATCAGGATGGCGGCCGAAGCGGCCGTCGAACCCGCCGCACCCAGGACACCCAGCAACCAAACAATGGTGGCTTCGGTTCCGCCCAGGCCACCCGGCAGGAAAGACAGGCTGCCCACGATGGTCCCGGCGGCATAGATGAAAACCGCATCACCGATTCCCACGTCAAGTCCCAGGCTCTGGCAGACCAGGTACATGCCCAGGGCTTCACAAAGCCAGGCGACGGTGGACAGGGCCAGCATGGAAATGCCGCGGGCCGGTTGCAGAAGGGCGCCGAAATTGGACAGGGCGTCGTTCAAGGCCACTCCGTGATCGGAGAATCTGGCGGTGCGGGAGACTCGCGCGAGCAGAGCCTGGCGGAGTCTCTTGTTGCGTAACAGCAACAGGAATGCCGGCAGGGCTGCCGCGGCCACCAACCCCGAAGTCAAGCCCGTCAGCGGCCCCGGCCAGAAGGACAGCCCGACCACCGCCAGGATCATCACGCCCAGAAAATCGTAGATGCGCTCGGCGAGGATGATCGGCAATCCCACCGCCAAGCCGGCGCCCTGCCGATCCTTCAGCAACCCGGCCTTGAATACCTCGCCCACCTTGCCCGGGGTGATGACCATGACGTAGGCGGAGAAATAGATGCCCAGGGATGCGCGCAGGGGGATGACCGTGTGAAGCTGGCGCAGGAAACGCTCCCAGCGCCAGAACCGCAGGGCGTAATTGACCAGGGAGAGCATGGCGACGAGAACCAATTGGGAGGGCGGCACACTGCGCAGGTTTTGCAGGATGCCCCGCCATCCGAATGCCAAGGCTCCCGCCACATACAGGGCGATGGTCAGCAGGACCACGACGAAGATTCGGGTCAGGATTTGATTTGGCATGCGCATGATGTGCAAATTCTCCCCGGACGGCTCGTTGCAGTAGCCAAAGTGGTGCAACCGGGCGCCGGGGGCAATTTTCTTCCCGCAGGAAATGAGCCCGATTGAACAAAATCTCCATAAATGGTATAATCGGCATATTCCTCCGGCGTTTAAGGGGTCATATGCGGGTCCGGGAAACATGGGAGAGGTTCTGGGATATCCTGGCGGCTGTGGCCGGGCTTCTGCTGCTGGCCATGGTCGGGCCCGTCCTGCTGCTGTGCGGGTGGCTGGCCTTGGGTCAGCTGTCCCTGGGGCGCGAAACCCTCGTCGGGGAGAACCGCCGACGCAGGAGGGATGCTTCCGCGAATGTTCGACCTGAAAGGCGATCCGTCCTTTTCCCCGGTCGCCCCATCACGGGGTGGCGCTTCACCTGGCCTCGCGCGTGTTTCTGGCAAGCCCTTCCTTTGACCTGGAACCTGATGCGCGGAGAAGTCACCCTTTTCGGTCCGCGGCCCCTGGCTCTGCAACGGTTCAACCGGCTGAAATTCCTCTTCCCGGAGGATGCCCAGGCCCCTCGCATCAAACCCGGGCTCCTGGGCCTGGCCCAGCTGGACGATGGCCGGGATTCCATTCCCGGCATCCAGCGGCGCAAGCTGAAGCTGGACGCGGAGTATCTCCGGCGCAGCAGCCCCTGGTTGAACCTTCAGATTCTTCTCTTCAGCCTTCTGGATCTGATTCCCGGGGTCCACAGCGAAACCTGACCTTTCGGGCCTTGCACCCCGTCCGGACGCGAACCATAATGACTCCGGTCATGATGGACCTGTCGATTCCCGGATACGGAACACACCTCATCCGAAAGGTCGCTCGGGTTGACTCCCAGGATCCTCGTCATCGATGCTGATACCCGGGTTCGCCAGGACCTGTCCGCCGTCCTGTCGGCTGAGGATTGCGAACTGCAGTCGGCGCCCAACGGCGCCGAGGCCATCGAGCTGCTGCACGCCGGAACCTACGACGTGATTCTCCTGGATCTCATGTTGCCCGACATGAGCGGGGTCCAGGTTCTCGGTCTGGTCAAGGAAAAGGCGCCTTGGGTTCCGGTGGTCATCCTGACTTCCTACCGGGAGACCGATACCGCCGTGCTGGCCATGAAGCTCAACGCCTTCGACTACGTGAACAAACCCGTGCAGATGGACAGGGTGCTCCGTGTGGTTCGCAAGGCCCTGGCCGATTCCCAGCGTCGCCGGGAGGAAATGGCGGACGCGGACCGGCCCGTTCCCGGGGGCGACCCCGGAGTGGTGCCCAGCCGTTCGCCCGTCCTGCGCGACATCTACACCATCGTGGACAAAATTTCCCGCGGCAACTCCAGCACCGTTCTCATCCAGGGTGAGTCCGGGGTGGGCAAGGATGTCCTCGCGAATCTCATCCACCGCTCATCGGCCCGGCGGGACGGGCCGTTCCTGGAAATCAACTGCGCGGGGCTATCGGAGCACCTGCTGGAAAGCGAATTGTTCGGGCACGAGAAGGGCGCCTTCACCGACGCGGTCACGCGCAAGATGGGCTTGCTGGAACTGGGTCACGCCGGGACGGTATTCCTCGATGAGATCGGGGAAATGTCATTGGCCGTGCAGGTCAAACTGCTGCGGGTCCTCGAGAAGATGGTCTTTCGGCGGGTGGGCGGCACCCAGGATATCCAGATCGACGTGCGGATCATCGCGGCCACCAACCGCGATCTGGCGGAACAGGTGCGGCGCCGGGATTTCCGGGAGGATCTCTATTATCGGTTGAAGGTCGTGCAACTGATGTTGCCGCCCCTGCGGTCCCGTCCCGAAGACGTCATCCCTTTGGCGGAGTACTTCATGGGCCTGTTCAACGAGCGCTTCGGCAAGCAATTCCAGGAGATCTCGCCCGAGGCCAAGGAGGCGCTTCTGGAATACCACTGGCCCGGCAATATCCGCGAGCTGAAGAACGCCATGGAAAGAACGGTGCTGCTCGAGGAGGGACAGATCCTCCAGCGAGCGCATCTGGTCCTGGCGGGGAAGGAGCAGTTCAGCGAATCTTTACCCGCCACGGTGGGCTCGCTGCTCGACAAACCGTTCCCTGCGGACGGAGTCGACATGGAGGGGCTGGTCCGTGAACTGGAAACCAAGTTGCTGCGCAAGGCCCTCAGCGCCAGCGGAGGCAATCAGAGCCAGGCGGCTCGGTTGCTCGGGTTGAATCGAGATAAATTGCGGTATCGGATGAGGCAATACGGTATCGACAGCGAACGGAACGAGGCATGACTTTCGCTGCAATCAAGACCATGACCGCCTGGTGCCTGGGGATCGGTCTGTTGGCCACCACCGGTTGCGGGGTCTATTCCGCCAGCCCCGGGCGGGTGGATGAGAACATCAAAAGGGTGGCCGTGGATTATTTCGAGAACCTCACGTCCCAGCCCAACCTCGAAATCGACCTGACCAACGCGGTCATCAGCAGCATCCAGCAGGACAATACCCTGAAGGTGGTTTCCGAGGAAGATGCGGACAGCATCTTGACCGGTCGGGTGACCCAGTATGACCTCCAGGAAGCCTTTCTCAGGCAGGACCTGACGGTGACCGAATTCAAGGTCGTCATCACCGTGGTCTTGACCTTCACCGTGCGGTCGACGGGTGAAACACTTTTTTCCAACAAGCAATTCACGGGCACCGGCAACTACGTGCTGGACGACCCACAGGGAACCACCGAGGAATCGGCCAGGCTCGAAGCGGCCGAGCAGATCGTGCGGGATATCCTGGCCCAAGTCGTGGAGGGCTGGTAAATGGCAGCGGGCAGGTCGGGCGGTCGAACGCGCGTGCCGGGTTTCCAGGAGATCCTGCAGCAGGATCTGAAGACCGGGAATTTTCGGCCCGTATACATCATGGCCGGGGATGATACCCTGCGCATGGACGGCGTGGTCCAGAAGATCCGCAAAGACGCCCTCGGAGCGGCAGCCTCCTTCAACGATCACCTTTTTGACGGTGAAACCTGCGACTCAGCAAGGGTTTACCAGCAGATCCTGAGTCTCCCTATGATGGGAGGCAGGCAACTCGTTGTCGTGAAACACGCAGATAAATTCCTTGACCGTGCAGACAGCATGGCTCATTTCGAAGCCTATTTGGATCGCCCAATTGAAGAAACAATTTTCATTCTTACCATGCAAAAGGCGGATGGCCGCAAATCCTGGGTCAAAAAGGCCCTCAAAGCCGGTTTCTTCTTCGCATTCGCCAATCCGACCGGCGAAAACCTCATACAGTGGATCACCAAAGCTGCGGCCCGGTTGGATTTGGCTCTGGATCCTCAGCAGGCGGCGATTTTGGCTGAATTGCTGGGTGACGACCTCCAGAGCATCAAGAACGAATTGGACAAGATCGCCCTGATCCAGGAAGACCGCGGTCGGGCCCTCAATACCCAGGAATTGCAGGATCTGGTCATGGACCAGGCCGAACTGCAGGGATACGAGATCACCGAACACATCACGCCCGGATCGGCTGCGGCCGTGCTCAAGACCTGGTTTCGTCTGGCTGAATGGGGACGCACGGCGTTCGAGGTATCTCCGGTGGTCCTCAGCCGGATTCGGCGCGGATATCTTCTGGCGTATGCCCGCCAAGACGGCCTGGATGACGCTGCGGTCGCCCGCATGACCGGCCAGAATCCCTGGTCATTCCGCTACCTGGCATCCATGATCGACAACATGGGTGAAGGCGGACTCAGGCAGGCCCAGAAGTCGGCTCTGCAGTGCGATCGGCGGCTCAAGGGATCACCGCTGGATCCGGGGGCCGTGTTCGTGCAGGCCATTCTGGAGATCTGCCGTCCACCTAAGGGTCGTTAGGCTGAAATCGGCTTTAATTAACATAATATACATTATGCGCAATTATGGAGGGGACGGCAATAGCCGGTTGAAGGTCAATTGATTAGAGCTAATGGATGGGAAGACGTTCGGCCCAGTCGTCCAGATACGGAACTCGCCAGCTCTCGCCGAACATGGCCTTGGAGAACCCCAGCGTCGACATGACAAGGAATCCGAGAAACATCGCCAGGCGGACCAGGACCATGACGACAGCCCCGAGAAAGGGAATCACGCCAAAAGTGGAATCAATGATATAGAGCAGGAAAAGCCCGAGGACCTCCAGGCAAAAAATGGCAAAACCCTGCCGGCAATGCCTGGTCAGGAAAGGCGATTTTCCGGTTGCGAACAACGGGATGAACACCAGAATGCTGAGGTATGACAGCGCCCCGAGCCAGCGGTCGCGAATGGTTGCTTCCTGATCCATGGTTCTCCCCCTTGCTATTGGCGGGATACAAGCACAACTTGGGCCAAAGGGCAAGATCATCCCGGAGGTTGACCACATGTGGGGCAGAAAATCGCCCTGGGCAGGCGTGAATATGCTCGATCTCATCCCCGAGCCGCTGGTTTCCACGCGGTGGGACGAGGAGAACCAGAGAGTGATTCTGGAGGTTCCCCGCTTCCGGGAACCGGTTGTCGGGCCTTTGCTGCAGCGCGCCATGCCGCCGCACCGCAAGCATTTCCTGGTACCGCTGGATTCCCGCGGAAGCCTTTTGTGGCCCCGCATGAATGGGGCCCGCACCATCGGTGACCTGGCGCGCGAGGTTCTGGTGGCCTTTCCGGAAGATCAGGATCAAGTCATGGAACGTGTATCCAAGTATATGGTGGATCTTTACCAGAATAAGTTCATAAGGTTTCTTAATCTTTGACAGAAAAATTGTTTGATTCATCGCTTGGCTTGACATTTTGCGATAACGTGGGATGATCCATGTCTTGGTGCCCGCCGTTACCCATGGCGGGAAATCTCGCCCCAAGAAAAGGTCTGTAACCGTGCCAAACTCCGTCTCCGGCGACCCGGGTTCTCCCTTCGTCCTCTCCTCCGCTGCGACGTGGCGCCTCCTGGCTGCGCCCATCGGTGCGCTGGTGCTTCTGATCGTTTTGGGTCGCATCGCCGGCGGCCATTGGGTGGGGATTGAACAGTCCGTCGACGGTGCCGGAGTCATGGGGCAAGTGCTCTTTGTCTGCGCTTCGGCCGTCCTGACGGCTTGTTGTCTGCCGGTAGCGGGCATGGCCTTTTCCGCCGGAGCTTTATACGGTTTCTGGCCGGGACTTCCCCTGATGGCCCTGGCGAATCTCCTCTCGGCCCTGGTCATGTTCGCCATGGGTCGCGGGATGCTCCGCGGAAGGATCCTGGCGCTGATGCGGGATCGGCCGCGCCTGGCTGCCATCGACCGCATGGTCGGGGACAATGCCGTGAAGCTGAACCTTCTGGCGCGCCTGGCCCCGGTCAATTTCGGCCTCTTCAGCTATACCCTGGCTGCCGGTCGATCCAAGCTCTGGGCCTACGTGTTGGGGACCGCCGGAGCCCTGCCCGGTACCGCCATCTATGTCTGGATGGGGCTGGCCGCGCGGAATGCCGGGTCCGCCCGCAACGCGAGTGCCACCGGCAACATCCTGATGGTCGTCATCGGGGTCGTCGCCATTGGACTGCTGACCTGGCTGGTGAGCCGATTGGTGCGTCAGGCCTGGCAGGCACCGGAAATCGAAACGACCACCGATTAGATGAGCTACTGCGCTGAAGCGTGGGTACGGGCCGTGGTGAGAGCCTGTCCGGCTTTGCGTTCCCCTTTGGGCAGCCCGTTCCAGAACCACAAATCGAAGTACTCCGAGTGCTCGCGCAGGGTGTAGCAATTCTGGAAGTTCTGCACGAAATCCGCGGGAAAAATGGGCTGATCCGGGTCGTACCAACTCATCTTCTGGAAGGGCACATGGGCCCGCGGGACCAGCCACATCGCCACCCGGCCGCTGGAAATGGCGTCGTATGTTGCCTGGGTCAACGGCACACCCGCCTTGGCCGTGTCCATGACCGAGATCGGATCCAGCAAGACCGGATTCCCCTGGAAAACCAGCAGCGGCTTGAGCCACGTTGACCGGAACCACCGGTCTTCACCCGCGATGGCCATCCCCATGGTCAGGTCCGAGTGTTCATCCATGATGAATTGGACATCCGCGGCCAGGTCGGGCATCTGGCCGAGCTGCCAATCGACCAGGCGGACGGAGCGATACTCGGCCACACCTCCGGTCAGAAGGGCCACCAGAGCCAGGGCAGCCACGGAAGCCCAGGCCGAGGGTCTCCCCCAGATCGGCAGGCCCGAGTCCCGCAACGGGCGAACCAGGCGCCCGGCGACGAACATGGTGGTGGGGATCAGCGGCATCAGGTGCAGGATTCCCGAACCCGGCTTGGCGGAAATGGCGAGGGCGCTGATGACCGCAGGCAACAGGCTCCACACCAACCAGCGCTCCTGTCCCAGGTAGCCCAGGCGGCGTCCGCGTAGCAGAGCGATCACCACCAGGGGCAAAGCCAGCAGGAGGGCAAAATTGACCGGCTGGACCAGAAGGTCGAGGCGGAGCCCGTGGTGGGCCTCGTTGGTCAGCCAGTGAAGGTAGTTCAGGGCCGAAATCTGCGGGTGAAATGCGAACGGAGCGGCCGTGACCAGCCCCGCACCCACCAGGGACCAGACGGCCGCGCGTGGGCCGAAGCGCCGTGCCAGCAGCACCAGCACCGGCAGGAAGTAGACAAAGCAGTGGATCTTGAGGTTGACGGAAAAGCCCGTCGCCACGGCCACGGTCAGGATAGCCAGCCAACGCCCGGATCGGACGGCCGCATAGAGACCCAGACTGACCGCAAAGACGAGCAGGGAGTCAGGCCGGACCAGGTAGATGGAAAAGCCCTGGGCCCAGTAGTAGAGAACCGTCACGGCCGTGGTGACCAGGGCCAGGGTGTCGTAGGTTTTGCGTCGCAAGGCGGCGTAGAGCAGCAGCAGGCTGGCAATGGCCGCCAGGGCGGAGGCGACTTTGGCCGAAAACAGTGAGGGCCCCAGAATTTTCAGGAAAAGGCCGTTGGTCAGGAAGACCGACGGGCCATACAAGACGCTGTAGCGTTCGGCCTGATCGAAAGTGGTGTACAAGGGCTGTCCCGAATGCAGTTGCCAGGACAGGCTCGATACCACCGGTTCGACTTCACCGGCAAAACCGTTGCGTGTCAGATACCAGGCCTGGATGGCCAGGAAGGTCAGAAATATCCCCGAACAGGCCAGGATCAAGGAACGACGGACGAGGGCGGGATCAAGCTCCCTGGGCCGCAGGAGCCCGCTTTTCAGCAGGATCCACGACAAGCCAAAGAAGACACCGAAAGCCAGTCCGGTGTCTCGAGATAGGGCGATGAATAAGTCGAGCACGGCCTGCATTGTGGGGTACCAAGGGTGCTGGGGACTGACGGTGCCGCCCGTTGTCCGCCTGTATCAGAAGCGGACAATTGTATAGCGATCGTAACATCTTTTCAGGAATAATCAATGGAAATTGGGGTGGCCGAGAACGGAATGGTACCCCCGGCGGGACTCGAACCCACTGCCTCAGGATTAGGAATCCTACGCTCTATCCAGATGAGCTACGGGGGCACCCTTTGAGCGGATGCCAAAAGTAGAGGCGCTCTCAGTAGTTCACAAGGGAAAAAACCGGGCCCGACGCAGCGAGCCGGGCCCCTCCCCCGAGTTCGTCCAAGGCGACCAGGAAACCGAATCCGGCGACCTGTGCCCCCTCTTCCTGAACCAGCTGCGCGCCTGCGGCCGCGGTGCCGCCGGTGGCCAAAAGATCATCGAGGATGAGCACCCTGTCGCCGGCCTGCAGGCTGCCGGTGTGGACCTCGAGGGTGGCCTGACCGTATTCCAGGTCGTAGGTCACCGCCCGGGTTTCGCCCGGCAACTTGCCGGCCTTGCGCAGCAGGACCAGGGGCTTGCCGGCGCGCAGGGCCAGGGGGGCGCCGAAAAGAAATCCCCGCGACTCGATGGCCGCGACCTTGTCCCATTTCACATCCCGCAGCATCTCCTGCAGGCCGTCGATGGCCGCGGTGAAAACGGCCGGATCTTCCATGACCGGGGTGATGTCCCGGAACAGGATCCCGGGCTGCGGGAAATCGGGAATGGCGCGGATGGCTTCGACGACGCGTTCACGGTGAGTCATGAGCAGCTCCCGGGATTGGAGTTGTGCGGTTTCTCAACTCGTCCAGAATAGAACACCGCAGGGGATCTGCACCATGAAAAAGACCCAACGCATTGGGGCCCACAGGTGCGAGAAATAAAACCCGGAGGCGTAGGAAGTGGTATAATCATTCATATGATTTGAAGGACATGAATTGCTTCGGCCAAAAGCATTCCGAGAATATGTCCATACTAACCGTCTCATAATTGTCTAGACATTCTCCAGGTAATGTGTTATCTTCACCCCCATGGAAAACACCGACGGCAGACGATTGACGCACGACCAGCTTACCGAACTTCGGCGCAGAGGTGTTGCTGCTGTTCAGGGCGGTGACCATCCCGATGTCGTTGCGCGCGCGCTTGGCGTGAACCGATCCACCG
>Ga0210044_10000064_pt1 | contig 144707 bp, 128 predicted proteins | sample CryGey13umfilter_2_FD_183959 | JGI IMG/M metagenome (GOLD analysis project Ga0210044, IMG submission 183959) | Groundwater microbial communities from aquifer in Utah, USA - Crystal Geyser 4/9/14 3 um filter (SPAdes) (version 2) | ecosystem: Environmental > Aquatic > Deep subsurface >... | reverse complement strand
CTTCGACACCCGGCTCCTAAGGGCGCGTCTCCGCATCCCTACTCGGGTCTGCTACGGGGCGTCTCGGCACTTACCCCGGCGGGACTTTCACCCGCTGGCCAGGCACAGCTTTCAGGGCACGACATGACAAAAGTCATAGCAACAGTATGGCCTGGTCTTTGTGTTGCTAAACAAAATGCAGCTTCTCGGAGGCAAAAAATGAACGAAAATTCCTTGAAATTCTCTTTTCCCCCCAAAATAGACCCCCTCAACGTTTTCCCGATTTCATGGCCCGAAAGCCCGAAAATCACCTATGACCTCTTCGCACTCGCAAAGGCTCAACTCTGGGACCCGGAAACGCTCCCCTGGGACACGTTGCGCGACGCGAAACTATCCGCCGAGGAGCGCCTCGCGATCGGGTATTGGTTTTCGATTCTCTGCATCTTCGACGCCGCGGCCCCTCCGGTCTTCGCGCACGCGCTCATTGAGATGTTCAAGAACAAAGAAGAAGACGGCGTGCGCAAATGCTTCTCGACGATTTTGCGTGACGAATTGAACCACGAGGAGATCTGCCGGAAGTCGACAATGATCTGCCTTCCGGGAAACCCGTTCGGTCCGCTCGAGTGGACTCCAAAAACGGCGCTCGAAAAGGGCGCCTACAACAACATCCAGTGGGCGTACCACAACGGCGCGCGCTACTGGGAAGGCTATGTGAAGGCCTTCGACAAGTATCCGTTTGCGGTGATGTTCACTTCCTTTCTAATGGGCGAGGTGGCGGCGACGACCTTGTTCTCTGAAATGGGGAAAGCCGCGTCGATTCCGGTATACCGGGAGGTCTTTAAGCTTGTCAGTCGCGACGAAAGCCGGCACGCGCGCATGGCCTTGTATCTGACCAAGCGCACCTTCCCCAACCTGCCGCAGGAGCAAAAGGACTTCATCACCAAACAGCTTAGGGCGGGGTTTATTTTTCTCTCGTTGATTCTGTTCAAGCCGTTTCCCGGAAAGTTCTGGGAACTGCCGGATACCTTCCTGGAGTATCACAATACGCTGCAGGACGCCGCTCAATCCGGCGGGCTCGGCATCATTTCATTGAAGGCCCGTGAAGATGCCTGGCGCAACGCGATGCTCAAGGTAAAGAAGACCGTCGAGGCGTACGGGATCGAATTCCCCGCTATGCCGGAAGTCGGGCTAACGGGTTTCGAGGTCGCGGAGGAAGATCTGGAGACGATCGTTCCGGTGTTTTAGCGTCCCGGATGCGCCGTTTACAAATTAGTAGGTTTGCCTACTAATTTGTAAACCGCGCGCGATGACGCTTAAGCTGGTAAATTCCCGCGATGAGAAAACACTGTATGAGTGTGCGGGCAAAGCCTCCAACAGATCCGCCGAAATAAAACTTGATGATATGGTAAAGAGCCTGGCCATCACCGTGGGGGAGAAGGTTCTTAGTCGGGGAAGCTCGAGACGAAATGCGGAAAATGAGATGGCGGGCGATCCGCTAGCCTTTGCAACCCACTCGGCGACGTCCGTTCGTATATTGACGCCGCCCGATCGGCCCGTTAAACTTTAGAGAGTCGGTATGGAGTAAGAAATGACGATCCCCAAGAAGGAAATGCTCGATCTGGTGCGTGAATTGCCGGACGACATAGATGTAGAGGAATTAATCTATCGCCTGTACCTGCGCGAAAAACTAGCCTCCTCCGAGGCCGATGTCGCCGCCGGCCGGACGCTTACGGCCGCTGAAATACGAAAGCAAGCGGCCGAATGGCGGAAGTAAGATGGACCAACCGCGCTCGTGACGATCTTCGCGAGATAAGCGGTTTTATCAGCCGGGACTCGCCTAGAGCAGCGGAAGCGCTTGTCGAGCGCATCCTGGCAATCGCCGAACGCCTTGCAGAATATCCGGGAAGCGGCCGCATCGTCCCAGAGTTCCCCCACCTGGGCTACCGAGAAGTCATTGTGGGGAGCTACCGGGTTCTCTACCGGACGGAAGAAAAGGGGGTCTGGATCGCGGCGGTCGTTCATGGCAGGCGGCTGCTTGGCGGGAAGGAATAGCTCCAAGCTCCCCCTCAATCTCGCCCGTTGTGCGCAGACACGCGAAGCCGTCGGCCATCGCGCGCAGCGACCCGCGGTGCAGTTCTTCGCTGCGCGCCGCCGTCGCGTCGACGGCCGTGAATACGCGAAACCCCAGATCGAACGCGGCCCGCGCGGTGGATTCCACGCAGAGATTCGTCGCGATGCCGGCTAAAACCAAATCCTCGACGCCGGCCGCGCGCAGCGCAGGCTCCAAACGAGGATTGGTGAACGCGTTGTAGCGGGTCTTGCGAAAGCACCGTCCTGCGCGAGCCCTGAAGGCGGCGGGATGCCGGGCCCCTTTGCCGGTCTCCAAGCAGACCGAGCGCCACCATTCGAGCATCCGTCCCCCGTCCCGCTCCGGCTCGAAGTAGGAATGCCTCGTAAAAAACGGCTCCTTGCCCGCGGCGCGAAATGCGGCGGCGAGCCGCAGCGCGTTTTCGAGAGCCGACTCGGCGCCGGGGACGTACGAAGGACCCTCGCGGTCGAGGAAGTGATTTTGCATGTCGACGATGAGAAGTCCGGCCTTGGCCGGGTTCAGCGCGAACACCCTGCGCTCAAAGCGCACGGCGTCGCGCATCCGCGCCTCCGCCGGGTCGGACGCCGGCCGGCGCGCGCGTCGAAGCATCATGGAAGACCAAAGCTGCCCGCAAGAGGTTCCCGCTTCTACTTCCTCGGGCTGACTCGGGCTTAGGATCACGCGAAAGCCCCGCGCCTCCAGCCGCGAAGCGTCGCTGCGTAGAGAGTCGGGAGCCTCGAACCACGGGTTCGCCGCGCCGGTCTCCCGCGCCCTTTCGGTGGCATTGACCGGGGTGATCTTGATGAGGAAGCGCTCGGGAGAAAAATGATCGGCCACGGTCCGGTCGTCGAGCCGCGCCACCGGAGCGAGCGCGAAATTCAACGTGATCCTGCGGTCCCCGGGCCGGACGAAGCGTTTTCCGTACGCCGCGATCTCGGCAAGCGTCCACTTGGGAACCGGCACGATGCGGTCCCGCTCTTCAGGGGTCGTCCCATGCAGGGAGAATTGAAGCTGCAGCCGCCCTCCGCGGAAACGCCGCTCCTTCACGCGCAGGAGGCCATCGAAGAACTCGCGCACTTTCCGGGAACGCGGGGCGACCGTGGAAAGACTCGGCATCAAACCGCCCGAGGGCAGACGCTCCCCGAGACGCTCCATCGCCGTCAACACCTCGGGGTTGAGCGCGGGCTCCCCCATCCGGGCGAAATGGATCTTCAGCTTGGGATGCGTCCCGGCGTCGAGTTCGGGACGCGAGCGCAGCACCGAGTCGATCTGGGCGAGGATCTGTTCGGCCGAGAGGTTTCCCGAGAATCCGACCGCGCCCGCGTCGCAAAACGAGCACCCGATGGGGCAGCCGAATTGCGTGGACACCATCAAGACCCATTTTTCTTCGCGCGGAATTCCGGGCTCGATCGTATCGACGAACTCAACCCGTTTTCGCGGATCCGAACCGAATCGTCCCAGATAGAGCCTCCCGAGTTCCCCGATGTCGCGAACGGTTTCGATAATCATCGTCCGCTTAAAAACTCTTCGCATTCCATCGCGGCCCGCATCGCGTCTCCCGTCGCGGCGGCGATCTGCCGCCGCGTCCCGGGGCGGGCGTCTCCGGCGATAAAAACGCCGCTGGGCGCGCGGCCCTCGCGCAGCAAAGAGAGTTCGGGTTCCTGTCCAATCAGCGCGAAGACGGCCGAGACGGCGAGACTCCGATCCTGAGCACGGCCGCGAACGCGAACCGTGCCGCGGGTCCCCGGGAACAGTTCACTCTCAGGGAAGACTCGCACGTTCGGTCTCTGCGCGAGCCGGCGGCGCAGAAGTTCGATCCCGCGCAGAGCTCGCCCGCGATGAATGAGATAGACCGTTTTGGCGTGACCGGCGAGCCGCAGCGATTGATGCATCGCGGATTCTCCGCCGCCCACCACGGCGACCTTTCTTCCCTCGAACGAGCGCGCCTGCGAGAATGCGGAAGCGAACACCGGAATTTCTCCGCCGTCCAAATTCGACCAGCGCTTGAACCTCGTTCCCGTGCAGAGCAGGACGCTTCGCCCCCACAGCGTGCCCGACGGCGTCGTCACCGAGAATCCCTTGGGAAGCCGCCCCAGCCGGGTCGCCTCAGCGCGGCGAACGACGAGCCCCCACGCGGCCGCGCAGCGCCGGTAGCGATTCATCAGCGCGCGCCCGGAGATTCCTATGGGAAATCCGGGGAGATTCTCAATACGTTCAAGATGCCGCGCCTTTCCGCCGAGACCCTCGCGCTCCAAGAGCAGGCACCGGCGCCCAGCGCGCGAGAGGACGCCCCCGGCGGTAAGTCCGGCGGGACCGCCGCCGATGACGATCGCGTCCCAGAGCTCCGGCAGATCAGACTCCCGAGAGACGCGGTCCCTCTAGAATCCGCGCGAGCCGCACGAGGTCTCCGTCGGTGCCGCGCAAGCGCGCGGGCAAGGTCAAACGAATGCCGCCGCGGTTTCTCAGCGACTTCGCGAGAATCGCGATTCCCTGCGTGTCGAATCGCTTGAGACGCGCGATATCCATCTCGATGCGCTCGCGTCCCGCGGCCAACGAAGCGGCCAAGCGACGCGAGAGGGACTCGGCGCTCTGGGCGTCCAACACCCCCCGCAATTTGATGCGGGCGACGCCTTCCGCCCAATGGCGTTCAAGTCGAACCTTGAGCCGTCCGGTTTGCGCCGAGAGATTGAAGGATTCGTCCGCCGCCGACTCCCAACGAAATCGCCGCAGCCCGAGCCGCGGGTGCTGGAAGGCGTCGAAGAGAAGCGTACATCGCGTCCACGCGGCCGCGCCGACCGCGGCCGCAGACAACAGGCTTTCCCAGGCGTTCGGCGCGCCGCACTCCGCGTGGGCCCGCCTTTCGAGCGCTCCCAGCCAGCGGCGGATCCGCTTGTTCGGAGCGAAAAGGCGCGCCGCCAAAAACAGCGGGTAGGCCCGGCGAAGGTCGACGCGAAAGCGCGCGGCTTTGCGCCGGAGGGAAGGATTGGAGCAACGCCGCAGGTTCCGCAGTCCCTCCGCCCACACGCGAATCGTTCTAAACGAGGACGGCCCCAAGCGCCGATAATCTTCTTCGAAGCATTCCCGCTGCAGCGCCTCGATCCGCTCGCCCGACATGAGCGGATGCGAGACCATGGCCTTGAATCCCGTGCAGTTTTTGTAATACGCCCGGCGGTTCGCCTGCATCTCCGGACGCAGGCGCCCTTCCTTCTGGATCCGGTCGTAGAACGGCGTTCCCGGAGTCGGTCCGTAAATCAGGAATTGCGAGAGGGTCGGCTTCAAACGAAGCAGTCCCGCCAACTCCTCACGGACGATTTCGGGTGTCTGATAATCGAAGCCCACGATCATAGAGGCGAGCACCATGATGCCGTGCCGGCGTAGATCCGGAAACAGCTCGTCCGGCTGGCGGCCCTTCTGCTTGGCGTAGCCCGACCGGGTTCCCTCATAGCCGATCCAAAGTCCGTCGATGCCCATCTCGAGCAAGGTCTCGGGCGTATACTGATCCAAAGCCCGGATGCTGGCGAAGCAAAAGATGCCGAAGGTGCGGCGGCTTTTCTTCACGGCCTCGCGGAATTCATTCGCCCGGCGCTTGTTGAGAAGAAAATCCTCGTCGAGGATCGTAAATTGGGAGACGCCGTGCTCGTCCTGATAGCGGCAGAGGACGTCGAAGATGTCCTTGCCGCTATCGAGCAGCCGGATGTGGCGGCGCTTGAAAAAATGCGAGGTGCAGCAGAAGTCGCAGCCGTTCGCGCAGCCCAAACCCGCGAACACCATCCCCGTTTTGGAAACGGGAAGCGAAAACAATTTCAAGGTGCTGACAACGATCGGATGCTCGTAGGGCATGGCCCGCGGGGGCTCTCCGAGCAGATCCCGCATGAAGGCGACGCCTTCTCCGCGGCAGATGTGGTCCCCGTACGGCTTCAATTCTTCGTCGGAGAGAATCGTGCCGTAGCCGCCCAAAACGATCTTGGCGTGCGGCGCGTAGCGGCGGGCGAGCTGCACCACCTTTTCCATGTGATGAAAGGTCGCCATAATGAAGGCGACCGCGATAAAGTCATAGCCCTTCTTCAACTCGCGGATCAATTCCCGCGCCGAAGGGTATTGCAGCACGGTCGCGGGGGCGTCGATGTTGTTGGCGATGTATTCCAACCCGAATTGAATATGGGTGGCGCGCGGACTGAATACCCCTTGCGCGCGCGTCACCTGGCCGAAGAGCAGTTCGTAGCCGACGCTGGGAGCGTCGCCTTGCGAAGGTCCGATCGGACGACAAACCGTCGTAAACAGAACTTTAGCCATCGCGACAGTATAAGGAAAACGGCAGAGACGCCCTAGGACCCGGGTTCGGTCGGCACATGACCGAAGTCATGCGCTCTCCAATTGCCCGCAGGCCGCGCGTGCGGCGATGTCGGCGTCCTCGGACGGGAGCGCCGACACGTGAAATCCTAATTCGGCAAGATCTTCCATGCGGCGGGCAACGGCGGCGGGCGGCCGCTGCCAGGATTGCTCTAGGCCGTTGAGACGGGCTCGGCCGCTCGGGTGCACCGGCGTAAAGGTCCACGAGAAAACCGCGGGATCGAAATCGGCCGCCGCGCGCCGCGGATCGAACTCAAAACTTTTCACCAGCGGGACATTGAGCACGACGCGGGCGTCGTGCGGGCGCATCCACCGTTTTCCGAAGATCGCGATTTTCTCCGCGCCCCAGGTGCGCACCGGAATCAAGGAGCGCCGGTCTCCGGGTTCCGTGCTCGGATAGGAAAACTGCAGCGTGAAGCGCCCTCGGGGGAATCGTCGGTTCTTCAACTCCAGAAGCGCTTCGAGAAATCGCTCGGAGACCGGACAATCCGGAGCCACGGTGGAGAGCAGGACCTTTTTCGCCGGAGACTCTTCCAGCAGGGCCAGCACGGCGGGATTAAAGGACGGTTCCCCCATCCGGATCAAACGCAGTTCCTTGGGATTCTCCCCGGCCTGCAGCCTCAGTTCGTCTAAAGTGAGATTGCCGGAATACGGAAGCGTTCCGGCGTCGCAAAACAGGCAGCCGACCGGGCACCCGGATTGGACCGAAATCGTGGTTCGTTCCGGCTCCTCGAGCCATTCGAAGCCGACCCAGGGCTCGCTGCGGCGACGGGCGCGCCGCAGCCGTCCGCCCGACGCCAGGGGCTTCGGATCCAAGAGCTCGACCCCGAGGTTCGCGGATCTCAATGTCCCACCGATAAACTCTCGACTAAATAAGGGTCTCGCCCGGGAATCGCGTCCTCCGAGCGAAACGCCCGGTCCGCCGCCAGCAAGAAGCTCGACCCCACCCCGGCGAAGATCAGAACTTCCTGCCAGCCGAAATGAGGCCCGGTGCCGTGCGCGAGAGGCGGCATCACCAACTGATAAAAATCGAGATAGCGCCCGCCGAGGATGACCACGGCCGCTAGAACCATCTTCTTCCCCGGTCTCTTGCTGCGCGCGCTCAGGAGCAGCACACAGGGGATCAGCAGGTTCACGACGGGATTCGCCCAGAACACGGGTCCCCAACCCTCGGAGAGACGGGCGGCGTAATGGACGGTCTCCTCGGGGATGTTCGAATACCAAATCAGCAGATACTGAGAGAACCACAGATACCCCCAGAACACGCTGAAGGCGAAAAGATATTTTCCGAGGTCGTGGAAATGCGGCCCGCCGATCTCATGCAGCAGCCCGCGCCTTTTAAGCCCGGAAAGAATGAGAACGATGCACGCGATCGCCGCGACGAAGACGCCGCTGAAGCAATACCACGGATAAATCGTGCTCATCCAATGCGGTTCCAGAGACATCAACCAATCCACCGAGGAATAGGTGAAGGTCGCCGCGAAAACAACCAACAGCGCGGCGCTGACGCCGACCGAACGCCGGGTATGCCCGGCGTCGCCGTCGGCATCCTGCGCGGTGGAGAGCCGGCGCAGAGCGAAGGCGAAGGCGATCCAGGCCGCAAACGCGAGGACGGTTCTCAGCCTGTATCCCCCCTCGTTGAGATACGACGACTTCCCGGCCAGGATCGCGTCCTTCGCGACGACCTCGGCGTGCGACCAATGATAGAGATCGTGGAGACCGAAAAAGAGCGGGACAAAGAGGATCAGACCCACGGGAAGCGCGGCCGCCATCGCCTCCGGGATGCGCCGAAAACCCGCGGACCAACCCGCCTTGGAAACGAACTGCACCGCGGTAAAAACGAGCGCCGCCCCGCAGATCCACGACCAATAAACGTTCGAGAGCAAAAGATTCGCCCACGCGCGCCCCGTGTCCCCCCGGTAGGCCGCGAAAAAGGCGGCGCCGCCCAGCCCGGCGAGAATCGCTCCCGCTTGGCGCTGTCCGTCGCTTAGAATCCCTTGGCGTTCGCTCATCACCGCGCTATTTCTTCTCCCAGGAACGGATGTACGCTACGACCTTCCGGATGTCCTCGGCGCTCAGATCCGTGATCCCCCCGGACCCCTTCGAAAACGGACGCATGGGGGTGTTCGGACGGCCGATCGCGATCGTCGCAAGCAGGAAGTCGTCGGTTGCCGCACGCAGGAACTCCTGACTGTTCAGCGCGGGGGCGTACCCGTCCGGAGAGTCCCCCTTGGATCCGTGCCCCTCGGTCCCGTGACACCCCTGACAGTTCTTTGCGAACAGCAACGATCCTTCCGCGACCGTGGAGGCTGAACTCGGCCAGCGTCGCGGGAGCGGATTTTCCCGTTTCGCGAAATCCCGGATATACGCGACGACGTTCTCCACCTCTTCCTTCTCGAGGCTGACGTTTCCGCCTCGGTAGAAAGAGCGCATCTCGGTACCCGTCCGGCCGAGAATCACCATGCCCGCGATGAAGCCGTCGGAAGCCACCCGCAGAAACGCCGGATTTCCAAGGGCGGGTCCGCTGCCGCCCTCGCCGCGGGAGCCGTGACATGAGGCGCAGCCGGCCTTTTTTTCGAAGATCTCGCGGCCGGCTTCTTTATTCGCCCAGGCGTAGTCGCGCTTGGGCGGGTCCACCCGGGCTTCCGAGCCGACGCGGCGCAGATAGGCGACGAGATCGTTGATCTCCGATGGGGACAAATTCGCTTTTCCGGAACTCAGGAACCCGCTCATATCGGTCCCGTCCTTGCCGTGCGCGATCGTGTCCCAGAGGAATTGATCGGGAACCAATTTTTGGAACACGGGATTGGCCAATTGCGCTCCCAATTCCCCCTTCCCGCCCCCGCCGTGGCAGCGCTTGCAATGCCGCGTGAAAAGCATCTCGCCGTGATCGGCGTCGCCGGAGATTTTTGCTTGCGACAACGCGATGGCGGGACCCGTCTGCCACGCGCGGATATACCCGATGACGTCGGCCGCGTCCTTGGATTCCAAGTGAGTCCAGGCCGGCATCGCCGTGCCGGGGCGGCCCTGAAACAGGGAATCGTAGAGGAACTTGTCGTCGACTCGGGCGAGAAAACTTTGGCTGTTCAAGCGGGAGCCGATCCCGCCCTCCCCTTTCTTGCCGTGGCATCCCGCGCACTTCGATCGATAGACGCTCTTGCCGATCTTCTGGGACGCCGAAGCCAACAGCGGCTGCACCTCTTTCCAGCTGCTGCGCACCTTCCGAAAGGATCGGATGTAGGCAATGACATCCCGCACCTCTTTCGAGTTCAAGTCGTAGTTCGCGGGCATCGGGGTGTGACCGCGCCCGAAGGTGATCGTGTCCCGGAGAAATTCATCGGAAACCAGCGCCTGGAATGTTTCGGAACGGAGGGAAACCCCTATTCCGCCTTCCCCCTTCGAACCATGGCAGCCCGCGCAATGGCCGTAAAAGATCGCACGCCCTCTGCGGACAGTTCCTTCCGCGGAGAGGACTTCCGAGCGATCCACCTTTCCTCCGCTCCACGAGCGTACGTACAGAACGAGACTCTTTACCTGGGTCGGAGTCAGGATCTTCTCCCAGGCCGGCATTTGGGTTCCCTTCTTGCCGTGGCGAATGATATCCCAGTAAAACGCGTCATCGGCGATCGCGAGAACGGCCGGAGTATTCAAGGTCGGAATTCCCGGTTTCGGACGACGCCCCTCTTCGCCGTGACACGCCGAACAGTTTTGCGCAAAAAGTTCCTTCCCATACGGGACGGATATCAAGTGGCGCCTGCGCGGATCTTCGGGGACCGCCCAGAGAGGGCCGAGACGGCGGCGCTCGCGGTCCTGGAGGTCGCGCAGGTAGTGAACCGCCTTCCAGCGGTCCTTGATGCCGATTTGCGACGCGTGCCCGGGCATCAAATTCCGACCGAACGAGGCGATATGAAAGAGCTCTCCGTCCGGAAGGTCATAGGTCGCCTTTCCGGTGACCGATATCGCGAATCCGGAGAAGGCCCGGGCGACCGCTCCGTCGCCCCGTCCTTTCGGGCCGTGGCAATGCGCGCAGAAATTTGAGAAGACTTCCTTGCCCCGCGTCAACGCGGCTAAATCAGCCTTTACCGGGTTCTTCAATTCAACCGCGGCCCGGGCGCGCTCGGCGTCGCCGGACCCGTAGCCTTCGAACTCGGCCCCGCGCGCCGCGGTTCCTGCAACCGGCGCGCGTTGAATCCGCCCGTCGGCGAAGACAGTCGTGCTCGCCTGCGCCTTCCCTGCCGGGCTCACCGCCATCTCTGAAAAAATCCGAATCTGACGGCGGGAAAAATCGCGGCGGGTCGCGTAAAGGCCGGCGAAAAGAATCGTTCCGGCGGCCCCGATGGCCCAGAGCGAGGTCCCGCGCTTGATCATCGGGACGACGCCTCGCGAACGGATTTCGCCCCGCGCTCCAGCAGCAGGCGATTCAGCGTTCCCCTCAACTGCTCGGTTTCCGGTGTCGCGAACGCGAGCACGAAACTCGCGTCGCTCGCGCCGAGGCCTGCGCACTCGGGCTCCCGGCCGGGGAAGAGCCGGCGCAGGACGAGGAAGGAAATAACCGTCCCCAATCCAGCGAAGAGAACGGTCAACTCGAAGGCGATCGGGATCAGGGCGGGTCGCGCTCCGAAACTTTTCCCTCCGATATTCATCGGCCAGTCGATCAAGCCGACCCAGCACTGGAATAGGACGGCGAGCAGCAATCCCGCCGCCCCGAATAGGAAGCACAGTCGCGGAAGGAGCGTCTTGGGAAGGGCCATCGCCTCATCCATTCCGTGAACCGGGTAAGGGGTATAGGCGTCGTGGATCTTGAATCCTGCCTCGCGCGCGGCGTGCGTCGCGGCGAGGAGATCCTGTTCGCATACGAAAACGCCCACGAGAAAATCGCGATCAGCCACGAGGCGTCTCCCGGTTTTCCTGGGCGAAGGTCGAGATGGCCTTCACCTCGCTGCAGGCGATCATCGGCAAAAAACGGCAGAAGAGGAAAAAACAGGTGAAGAACAGGCCGAAACTGCCCAGAAAGGTCCCGATCTCGACGTAGGTCGGGTAGTACATGGTCCAACTCGAAGGGAGGTAATCGCGGTGAAGCGAGACGGTGATGATGACGAAGCGCTCCAACCACATCCCGACGTTGATCAAAATGGAGATCGGAAAAACCCAGAGCGGATTGCGCCGGACGGCCTTAAACCAGAGCGCCTGCGGAACCAGCACGTTGCAGAACACCATCAAGGCGTACCCGGCCCGGTAAGGTCCGTAAATCCGGTTAAGGAACGCGAATTGTTCGTAGGGATTGCCGCTGTACCAGGCCATGAACAACTCGGTCCCGTAAGCCAGCGCCACGATCATCGAGGTGAGCAGAGTAATTTTGCACATCGCGTCGATATGGCGCAGGGTGATGTACTCCTCGAATCGCATCACCTTGCGCGCGATGATCATCAGCGTCATCACCATCGCAAAACCCGAGAAGATCGCGCCGCAGACGAAGTAGGGCGGGAAGATCGTCGTATGCCAGCCGGGAATCACGGAGGTCGCGAAATCGAAGCTGACGATCGTGTGAACCGAAAAAACCAGCGGGGTCGCCAAGCCGGCGAGGAGGAGATACATGGTTTCGTAGCGCGACCAACTGCGGTGGGATCCGTCCCACCCCAGGGAGAGGACGCCGAAAATCTTCTTTCGCAGCCCCTGGGAGCGGTCCCGGACGGTCGCAAGGTCCGGCCACAACCCGACGTACCAGAAGGTCGCGGAGATGATGAAATACGTGCTGATCGCGAACACGTCCCAAAGCAGCGGCGAGCGGAAGTTCACCCACAACGGCCCCAGCTCGTTCGGGTACGGGAAAACCCAATACGCGAGCCACGGGCGGCCCATGTGGATCAAGGGGAACAACCCGGCGCACATCACGGCGAAAATCGTCATCGCCTCGGCGGCCCGGTTGATCGAGGTTCTCCATTTCTGCCGGAACAGAAAAAGAATGGCCGAGATCAGCGTCCCGGCGTGGCCGATGCCGACCCAGAACACGAAATTGGTGATGTCCCAGGACCAGCCGACGGTCTTGTTAAGCCCCCAGGTTCCGATGCCGGTCCAAATCTGGTGGACGACCACGATTTTCCCGATCAGCAGGGCCGTCAGCGACGCCCCGAGACCCCAATACCATGACGGAGCGGGACCGCGTTCGAGCGGAGCGCAGACGTCCTCGGTGATCCGCGCCAGAGTTTTTCCTCCGTCGACCCACGGCTCCCGAAGCGGCGATACCCGAGCGCTCATACCTTCTTGTTTCTCACTTTTGTCATGTAAAATACCGACGGTCCCACCCCGAGTTCGGACAAAACCGCGTAGCTTCTGGGATCGCCGAGCTTTTTAGCGACGGCGCTTTTCGGGTCGTTGAGATCACCGAACACGATGGCGTCCGCCGGACAGCTTTGGGCGCAGGCGGGTCTCACCTCCCCGTCGGTCACCGCCCTGTTCTCCGCGCGGGCGTCGGCCTTCGCCGATTGGACCCGCTGCACGCAAAACGAACATTTCTCCATCACGCCCCGCGTGCGGACGGTGATGTCCGGATTCAGCGCGAGATTCTGCGTCAGATCTTCGTGGGCGTAGTCGAACCAATTGAAGCGGCGGACCTTGTAAGGACAGTTGTTCGCGCAATACCGCGTCCCCACGCACCGGTTGTACACCTGCATGTTCATCCCTTCGGAGGAATGCAGCGTCGCAAGGACGGGGCAGACCGTTTCGCAGGGGGCGTTGTCGCAGTGCTGACAAAGCATCGGCTGAAAAGCCGTCTCGCCGTTTTCATTGTAGTAGCGGTCGATGCGCATCCAATGCATATCGCGGCTCTTGCGCACTTCCGCCTTACCCACGACGGGGACGTTGTTTTCCAAACCGCACGCCACGACGCATGAGGAACACCCGGTGCAGACGTTCAAATCGATCGCCATCGCCCACTTCGGTCCCGGATAGTCGTGCGCGGGCCAGAGACTCGGGCCGACTTCCATCGCCTTGCCCCGCCCGCTCGTCGCGTCTTTAAAGTAATCCTGGAGCGTGGTTTCCTGAACCATAGGACGCCGCCGGCCCGTGATCGGATCGCTCATCTCGTCGTAGGTTTGAGTCTTCGCCGGCGCCGACATCCGCCCCGTTGATTCGACGCGCACCGAGGAATACGCCGTCAGCGGGAAGAGGTCGGCTCCCGAAAGCTCTTCGCGTTCGACCGGAAGCATCTTTTGAACCGGAAAATTGGCGGCGACCGGTCCGGCGTGGGTTCGTCCGTACCCCAAGGCGGCGGAAACGACGCCGCGCGCGTGCCCCTTCTGAATCTGCGCCGGAAGCTCGATGGATGCTGCCCCTGCGCTCAAACGGACGACCCGCCCTTCGACGATTCCCAATTTAGCGGCGTCCTCCGGGGAAAACGAGGCGTAGTTCCCCCAGGCGGTCTTAGAAATCGGATCGGGGGTTTCCTGCAGCCACGGGTTGTTCGCCTGCCGTCCGTCCCCGAGAACGGGGCTTGCGTATGCACTCAACTCGAACCCGCCTTCCGCCGAGCGAAGGGGGTTCGGGGAAAGACGCTCGAGAACTCGGCCGTCGAACCGGAGGTTCTTCGGGTTCTTCACGTCTGAGAGCACTACGCCTTTGCGCAGCGCCTCGTGCCAGCGCCGTTCGAAATCCGCGCCCGGAAGCACTGATTTCTTCCAACGCCCTCTCAGCGCGTCGAGAGCGGACATCGGTTCACCCGCCCACAAGGAAAGCGATTCTATCGCGGCGCGGGTGGAGTACAACGGCGCGATCGCCGGCTGAGAGAGCGACAGCACTCCGGACACGGCTTCCGCGTCCGACCAGGATTCCAGCGGGTGATGATCCGGCGCGACCGCGCGGCAGCGAACCGCCGTTTCATCCGGCCGGCCCGAAAGCGAGAGCGAAAGTTTCGCCGAGTCGAGGAACTTCGCGAGCTCCGCGCCTTTCGGGTGATCATAAACCGGGTTGCCCGACAAAACCACAACGCCCTTCACCGCTCCCTTCTCAAGATCGCCAAGGAGGCGGTCGAATTCAGTCTCACTTCCCCGTTTTTGCAGCCCGGCGGGGTCCAGTACGAGCGTTTCCCCGTAATTGCCGAGCATCGCGTTGATCCAGTTGACCAGGCATTGGGTGGCGGCGTCCGGGGAACCGCTGAGCACGAGACTGCGTCCGGCCGCCCGGGCTAATTGGCCCGCGGTATCCGAGACGGCGGCGGCGTTCAAAGAGGACGGTTCCCCGGCGGGCGGTTTCGGGCCCTTCCAGAATACTAGAGAGGCGACGGCCAGTCCGATCTGTCGCAGCGTCTCGTACTGTTCCGAGGGCCGCAGCGGGACGCGGAGATCGGCGTTCGCACCCGTCACCGACAGGCGCGATTCGAACTGCGCGTGCCACGACATGGTGTCCCATTCCCGCTCAGGCTGGCGGTTCGGCGACCAATCCTTCGTGAACTCGACCGGAGAAATCCAGGATCCGAGGAAGTCGGCGTCGAACGAAACGATGACCCGCGCCTTCCCGAGATGATACGCCGGCAGCGTCCGAACGCCGTGCGTGCGGGCGTGCGCGTCCAGAATCGCCGAGGCGGACAAGGAATCGTACTCCACCAGCCGCGAGCCGGGAAACTTTTTAAGGAAGCGCTCCACCGCAAAGCGAAGCGTGGGAGAGACGATCGTCTCGGAAAGGACGGCGACTCCGTTCAACCGCTCCGAGACGAACGCGTCCAACGCGGCCCAGGATGCTTCCTTTCCGTCGAGCAGCGGGAATCTCAGACGGTGCGAGTCGTACAGGTCCAGCACCGAGGCCTGACCCCTCGCGCACAACCCGCCCCGCGACAACGGATGCTCGGGGTTTCCTTCGAGCTTAATGGGACGGCCGTCGCGGACCTTCACGAGAGCCCCACAAGACGCCGTGCAGGCCCCGCAAGTGGTCGCGTACCACAGGGTTTCGCCGGGGAACACGCCCGCGGGCTGTTCCATAAGCGGAACGACCTTCCCCTCGGGAGGGCGAAAGACGCATCCCCCGCCTGAAAGCGCCGCGAAGCTCGCCGCCATCCCCTTCAGGAAAGAACCGCGTCTCACCAGGTCCCGGCGGTCTTGCGCTTCAATGTCGTCTCGCTCTGAATTCATGGGATTAGCGGTGGCACACCGCGCAGTCGAGAGTGGCGCCCGCACGCTTCCAATGGGCGGGAGCTTCAGACGGCGGCCGGCGGTGGCATTCGACGCACCACCCCATCGTCAGCGGCGCGGCTTGGCGCATCCGCTCCATTGTCTGCACGGGTCCGTGGCATTCCTGGCACTTGACGTTGTTTCCAACGTGAACTCGATGACTGAAGAATGCGTAATCCGGAAGATCGTGGACGCGCACCCATTGGATTCCCTTCTCCGCAGGGTCGGCGCGCCGCTCCCAGGCGTCGACGATCTTCTTGATCTCCCGCTCGCCCACTCCGTTCGGGTCCTCTTTGGGCCGCTTCACGTCTTTGTGGCAGTTCATGCAGACCTTGAGCGGAGGGACGCCCGCCGCGTCGCTCCTTTCGGCGGCGTAATGGCAATAGAGGCAGGCGATTTGCAGCGTCCCGGCGTGCTTGGCATGCGAAAACGCGAGGGGCTGCTCCGGTGCGTAGCCCTGTTGACGGCTGAAGACGCGGTGATCGCGGCGTCCTCCGTTCGCCCAGTACCCGGAAGCCAAAGAAAGAATCGCGGCGATCGCGGCGATTCGGACGAACCCGAATTGAAACAACACGGCGGCGAGAGCCAATAGGCCCGCCGCGGTCGCGGCGAACCCGATGAGTATTCCGCGATGTTCGTCCGGCATCGACAGCCTTGCATAGGGGTCCGGCTCGGGGAGTTCCAAATCCTGGGGGCCGACGGGTCCCTCGGAGGCCGCGTCTATGTAGTCCAACAGTCCGGCGGCGTCCGCTTCGTTCAGGTTCAATTCGTCCATCCGGACCTTGTTGAATTTCTTCAGAAGCTCCATCGCCGTCTTGTCGGAGTCGAGGAAATCGCCGGGCTTGCGGATAAAATCCAAAATCCATTTCCGCTCACGCCGCTTCGAAACGCCTTTGAGATCCGGACCCACGCGGTCGCCGAGTCCGACCGTATGGCATTTCGCGCACTTCTGCTGAAACATCGCGGCGTAGCGCTGAAAATCCCCCCCGTCCTCTTCTGCGCGGAGCGGGCCGGAGGCGAACACGAGAATCAGGAGGCCCAGTTTCATGAAAGCCGAACCACCGTGATGCAGCCGGTCGGACAAATCTCGGCACATTGCCCGCAACCGGTGCACAGTTGGGCGTTTACCGCGGGGGCCGATCCGGGACCGGAAACCCGGATCGCCTTTTCCGTTTCCGGACAATAGGTCTGGCAGTAATCGCAAGGCTGCTTCTGAACCGAATAGCAGGCGGGTTCCCGGACGACGGCTGTTCCAATTCGGATCTTTATGTCCGAATTCGGAAGCCGTAAGGCTCCGCTCGCGCAGGCCTGGATGCAAGGGAATCCGTCGCAAAATCGGCAAGAATTGTCTCCGGGGACGATGATCGGAGTAGTTGCAACATCTTTTCCCACCTCGATGCCCGCTTTGCGGATCACCAAATGAGGGCAAGCTTTTATGCAATCGTCGCAACGCGTGCATGCGCTCAGGAAGTCGGCCTCCGGCAGCGCACCGGGAGGGCGCACCCAAGCGACAGGCGGGGCTGCGGGGACAGGGGCCGCCTCGGCCTGAAAGGCCCGGGACGCCTGGGCGGCACCGTCCACCAACCCCACGGCGAATTCCCCCGCCTGTCGGGCGAGGGTCGAAAAGAAATTGCGGCGGGAACAAGCCTTCTCGAAATTCATCACATTGCCGAAACGCGCATTTCCATCGGTTGCATCAGCAGCCACAAACTAAAGACGCTGAAACCGACCATTCCCGCCAGCATCGGAAGTTGGGCGATCAATCCCCGCTTGCGGTCTGGAATCAACCGTCTCGTAGTCGCCGCAGAAACCCAAAGCCCGTACACATGACCGACGATCACGAAGAGGACCTGAAGCCCCCAAAGCCGTTCCAGCGTCACCCAGGGGGAGAACACCGTCGACGCGGTGCCGAACAGGTCCCATCCCCGTCCGAGCGGGTCGCTGATCAAAGCGAAGAGTTTCGGCCCCTCCATCAACAAGTGCTCCGCGTTGTGCGCGAGGTGATAAAAGAGCGCGATCGGAAGCATCGCGTAGGCGTAGGCGAGGAAGAGACGGCGATAGCCGGCCTCGGGCGCCAGCGCGGAACTCGCGCGAACCAAGAGCGCGTACGCGAAAATCGGGAGCCCCAACATCGCCCCCATCAGCAGGCTAAACGAGATCGAATAAGAGGAACCCGCCGCCGTCTCCAGCCAGGCGGTCAATTCCCCCCAATGCGGCGTCATCGTCAATCCGTGAAAGCCCGTCATCGACAGCAACGCCAACGCGAGAAACGCCTCATCGGCACGCGGCTTCCCGCTCACACTCAAGTCCGCGCCCCAAGGACGCAGCCGCAGCGCCGCGTTGTCATGCGGGCACGTTTTGAAGCATTCGGCGCACATCGTGCAATAGGTGTTTTGATCCATCACGCGCAGGAATTGATGCGTCGGACACGGATCACCTTTATCACCGCCCCGGTAGCATTCCATCGTCCGGCACGACGCGCATATCGAACGGTCGGCCGCGCGCACCTCGAGGGCCCCGAACATCGCGTACAACCCCGAGACGCGGCCGACCAAACATCCGTATCGGCAAAAGGCCTTGCGCTCGAACAAGAGCGCCGACCCGATGGCGAGCGCGAGCATCCCCAGCGCGACCCACGCCGTCGCCCGGGGGATCACCGTGATCCCCATGCCGAGTTCGACCCAGGTCAGCGCTATAAAGAGCGCCACCGCGAACCAGATATTGCGCAGCGCCGAGGGCCAGCGCAGTCCGAGGCCGCCCCCGGAGAGAGTTTCGACCCAGCCGGCGATCGCGTCCCACGGACAAAGGGTGCACCACGCCTTTCCGAAAAAGAGCACCACGACGACGAGACCCGCCCACCAAACGGTCCAGGTCAAAAGCGGAGCGATGTTCGCCGCGGGATTCTGAGTTCCGAACAGACCCGCGGCGATCACGAACAGGAATCCGGCCGCGGTGATCGCGCGAATCCAGGCGATGAACAGCGGACGCTTCAGAAAAGCCCGCACACCCGGAAGCGCGGTCAAATCCCATCGACCTCCCTCGGAGCCGCCGCTTCCCCGCGGCTTCGTCGGGATGAGTTCAAAGAAACCGAAGGACAGGAGCAGCACAATCGCGACCCCCGCTTGATACATCCCAACGGGGATGCCGCGCATCGTATGAGAATCTCCGGTTGCGGGGGCCAAAGCGTATCCGGCGGGATTCTCGGCGAACGAATCCCGGCACGCCCGGCTGCAGAAATACCAGGTGCGTCCTTCGAACGCGTGAGTATGCGCCGTCCGGGCCGCGACCGACATGCCGCAAACGGGATCAACGGCCGCCGCGACGCCGGACGCCGCCCGCGGGGCGGCGATCCGGTCGGACGCAACCCAGAGCGCCGACCCCAAAAGCAAGACCCACGGGAGCGTCACCGCGGCGATGCGCCCGGTTCTCGGTGAAGGCGCGTTCATTTTCACGCCGCGGCCTCCGCGCCCAGCGCCCGGCGGCGCTTGATCCGGACCGCGCGAATCAAGACCAGAAACGAAGCGAGACACGCCGCGAACAGTCCCACCGCAGTCCAGGGGGAACCGGGCTCCCCGACGACCATCGGGAAGCGCAGCGTCGAGACGATGCCCTCGTCCATGAAGGACAAAACGAGCTCGTAGTTCCCCTCGGTCGCGTAGGTCGGGAAATATTTATGAAGCGATTTATCCCGGCGTCCCGAGTCCGGGCCGTAGATGCTCTTCTTAGCGCCGAACGCGAGGACCTCGAACACTTCCAGTTCTATGTCCCCCTCAAACGCCTTCTTCGTCGCGGTGGCGACGGCGTAGGCGTGAAGCTCGGTGCGCACTCCGGGAGTGGGGTTGCCCGGATAGCCCGTCAACTGGAATTCCCAAGGGCCGACGGTCTCGACGAGCTTGAGGACCGGGGCCTGCGGGTAGCTCTCATCGTAGGAATAGTGCGGGATTCCCATGATGTGATGCGCCTCAACGGTCGACGCGCCGAGGAAAAGCAAGCTCAGCACGGCGGAGGCGAGCTTCCCTGCGCGTCGTTTTTCCGGCGGCTTGAGAATGTAAGAGAGGGCATGCGTGGGGCAGGCGTCGACGCAGATTCCGCAGTTGTCGCATTCCATCCCGATACGGTCGGTCATCGGGAAGAGTCCCATCGGACAGAGTTCGTCGCAGATCGAACAATCGACGCACCCCGCGGCCTTCCGCTTGACGCGCAGCAGGCGGAATCGGCCGACCAACGAATAAAGAGCTCCTCCTGGACACAGCGAGCGGCACCACAAGCCCGGCGCGGCCGCCGTTTCCAGCAAGAACAGCGCCAGCAGAAAGAGCGAGGCGGAGCTCAGCCCGACCCAAAAGAAACCCGTGCGCCCCGATTCGGCTCGATCGAACACGGCGGCGACCCAGGCGTGCGCCTCCCTCCCGAAAAGCGCGGGCGGATAGATATGGTGCAGAAGCGGGAGTCCGGTCGCGAGGACGACCAAGGCTCCCGCTGCCAAAACGAAATACTTCGCCCGCGGATCGACTTTCAGATCGAACGGCTTCAACTCTAAGAAAACCAACAGCTCGCGCGTTTTGCGCGCGAGCGCCGACAAAATACCCATCGGGCAAATCCATCCGCAAAAAACCCGTCCCAACAACGCCGTCGCGATCAGCGGGATCGCCAATCCGGTCACGAGAACGAGACGCATCGTCCGGGACGCGGCCGCGCTTTCCACCCCCGCCAGCAGGTCCGTCATTGAGACCCCGAACAACCGGGCCGACCAAGCCGAGCCGTAAAACGCCCGCGCCCGCGCCAGCAGCTTTTTCCGCGGGCGGCGGGTCGCAACGCCGCCTTCTCCGTCGGGGATCCCGAGCCGCAAGGCCTTGTCGGAGAGCCCCATCAACGCGCCCGGAAGCGTCCCGCGCCAGGAGTCGATGGTTTTATCCAGACTCCGGGCGGAGAGGTAATGCGCGTATCGGGCGGTGATCGGAAGCGCGAGGAGGCCCGCGAAAACAAGAAGCTGCACGGCACGCCTGTACACGGCGATCCGCTTCCACCACGGTAAGCGCGTCGCCGTCTTCACGCGGCAGCTCCTCGCGCGACCGGCCGGATCGTGATCGCCTGCGGATAGCGGATGCAGGCGCGTTCGCATAATCCGCAGCCCACGCAGAATTCCGGATCGAGCAAAGGGGTTTCCAATTGCCCCGCCCGCAGCGCGCTGCCTTCGAACGGGCAGGCCTTCACGCAAACCCCGCAGGAACTGCCGTTGTAAGACCAGCAGAGATTCGTATCCACTTCCGCGACGCCCATCCGGACCTTCTCCCGAATCTCCGCAGCCGTCTTTTTCACCAATCGTAGGGCTCCCGTCGGACAGGCATCCGTGCACGCGAGCGCATCGCCGGGCGTTTTCTGGCACAGGTTGCACGCCTGCTGGCGGGGAAAAATCACCGGCGTCCCTTCCTCGGCGCTTCCCGGCTTCATCGAGAAGCGCCGCCCCGCTTCGGGCGTGTAGGGCGCGATGCATTGATTCGGACACGCGTCGCCGCAGCGGCGGCATCGGATGCACACCGAAAGGAATTCCTCTTCCGGAAGCGCCCCTGGAGGGCGCATCGGGTCCGTGCCGGCATCAACCGGACGCGCCAAGCCAATCCCTGTACCGAGAGCGACACAGACAAACGCAGTGTTTTTAAGGAAATCTCGACGTGACACCGGCATGTAATCTATATAGCAACATAAATTCCATCCGGTAAGACTTCAATCCTTCCACCCCGCTCAGTTAGCGAAGCTCACCATTCCGAACCGGCGTCTTCCTTCATCAGGCTGAACAAATACTCGATAAGCGCATCGGATTCCGATGCGTCCATGATGGATTTCCAGGCGTTCATCTTGTACGGCGGCGGCGGACCGTTCGGGTCCTTGCGCGCGGGTTCGCGCCCGTCCTGGATGACCTTCGCGATCTCATCCTTTGTAAAGCCTTCCTTTACGCGCTCCAAGGCCGGAATCGGGTTCGTCTGAGCGTTCGGATTCGCGACCCCGCCCCGGCCCTCGGGGCCGTGACAGGTGCCGCAGCCGTAGCGCAGATAGTGCCGCCTCCCGGACGCGACCGCGTCCTCGGCGGGTCGCGGCCCCGCGTCGGCTAAGGCCAGCGAATGCCAACTGGAAACGGACTTTATTCCGTTACGCTCCCGACTTCCGCCGTCCCAAACGGCGAGCGCGATCGGAATCCGGTTTCCGGACAAAAAGGCGGGAGTACCCGTCACCGACCTCCGGAACACGACGTACCAGCGATCCTTATGGCGCACTCCCTTCCCCTGAACGGGTTGATCATGCATCACGGTCAAGGTGCCGAAACCCTTCGCCGCCAGATTTTCCACCGGACTGATGCGTCGGCGATTCGCGATAATGTTTCCCGCCTTCTCCGCAGCGCGAAAGGTCGCGTCGCCGGCGTAGGCGTACATGTCCGCCGCCATCCGGGGACGCTTGCTCGAGTTCGACTGATACCCCGCGTCGAGGTCCTTCTGGGCGCTCGCCGACCAACGCCATATCACGACGGGGGTTTCGGCGTCTCCCATAAACGGTGACGGCCAGTCCGACAGGACTGCCGGAAACTCCAGTGCCACAGCGTCCGTGAAATTCTCGGCCTTCGACGGATAATCGTCGACGCTTGCGTCCTGCCAATCAACCCGGAATAAGATCTCGTGCTCGGTCTGGATGGCCTTCACGCGCGCGGATAGAGCCTTGCCCCCGCCGCCGGGAGGCGCGATCGTCTGGGGCATCATCGGAACAACAACGCCCGGCGCGGCATTCCACGCCGCATCGAGAGGATTCAAGATCGGTGCCGTCTTCGCCGTCTTTACGGCGAGTTCCAAATCCTTTCCGAACCCAGGCGCGCTCGCCGCCATCCACACGAACACAATCCAACTAAGCACACGCATTCTCCCCCCCCGCGCAGGAAGCGCACCCCTCGTCGATACCCTCATCGATGCCCGCGTCACCGGGCGTCGTCGTGGAGACCTTCAAATCAATGCCCAAGGACAACGCATCAAAAGCGATGAACGCGGCCAGGCGGCGGACCAGGAGTTCATAACACCCCTGCGTCCCCTTCCCGATCACTGCGCTGGCGAACGACGGCATCCAAACGGTTAGATGCTCCCCCAGGAACTTGACGCGCGCATGCCTTGCGATAACCGCCTTCGCGTCGTCGCCGCGGGCGGCGGCCCGAGCTTGCTTGTGAAGGAGAAGGCTGAGGAATTCCAATTCGACGGGCAAATGATCGCTGCGGCGATCTCCCGGAGCCAGGTCCACCCCGAACGCGCGATAAAATCCCGCGAGATCGGCCAGGGTCTGGGTTTTCCTAAAAATTCCAGCGGCCTCGTAGTGGGTCTCGTAGGGCGGACAATCCGGCGAGAGGTTAAACCCGAACAGCCGACGAAACTCGGTTTCGGAGTCCTCCGGTGCGATCTTCTTGAACGGAGGGAAGTCCCCGGGAACCGGAAATAGGGACCACAAGGCTTTGAAGCGCTCCGCGTCCGGATAAATCGGATCGGGGTCGCGGAAAGCCGCCGAGAAAAGCCCATACAACTCCGCCCGCAAGGCTAAACCGTTCACCTCTTCAGACTGCATTGCTGCGCTCCCGTGATCGGACATGCATCGGCTCCTCGATTTTTACGCGAACGATCTCTTGCCCGTCGCGGCCGTAGCCGACGACGGTATCGTCGTACATCGTGAACTTGCGCCCCCGGATCGTCCGCTCATAAACCTTCGGGCCCTCCTCGATCGCATAGCGGAAGACGATCTTGCGTTCCTTGCGGAACAGGTTCATGACCGCAAGCAGTTCCCTCGATGGGTTCGAATACGCCTCGATCGCCGCGTCGACTCCCGGGCCGAACATCTGCCGAAGATAGGGACGCGGCACCCAGCGCGGAGGGATGTAGTAGATGTTGGGCTCGGTACCGAACTGGGGATAGAGCGGTAGGGCGACCTTCGCCACGCGCACAAGGTAATAGAGCGGATTATCCCGCTGCTCGCGCCAATCGCCCGTTTTGGGGTCGATCGGGACCAGGCCCTGGAGTCGGATTTGCCCCACGCAGGCGGTCATGCAGCGCGTTTCGGTGGGGACCCCGCCCGTCAACGGCTCTCGCCCCTCGATGCGCGGATAACAGCCGATGCACTTCTCCGTGACGCGGGTCTCCGTGTTGTGCATCGTCTTCTTGTACGGACAGGCCTCCATGCACTTGCGGTAGCCGCGGCAGCGTTCCTGATCGACCAGCACAATGCCGTCTTCCTTGCGCTTGTATATCGCCTTGCGCGGACACGCCGCCAAACAGGCCGGGTAGCTGCAATGGTTGCAGAGTCTCTGCAGGTAGAAGAACCAGGACTTGTGCTCCGGCAGCGAGGCTCCCTCTTTGGATATCCCCAAGCCCCCGCCCTCATAGCGCGTCGAAACGTCCTCTCCCAGGTTCGGATACCGCCATTCCTCATCCGTGGGAAGATAGCCCAGGACTTTCTCGCGGCCCGCCGCCGCCTCGAAGAGGGTCTTGCCCGTGTAGCGTCCATCCTTCCACTGCATGCCGCCCGGGTCCGCCTTGTCGAGCAGCTTAAGCGTCTTGACGTCCCAGCCCTGCGGATAGCCGCCGTAGGGCTTCGTCTCGACGTTGTTCCACCACATATGCTCCTGGCCCTTCGAAAAGGTCCAGGTGGATTTGCAGGCCATCGTGCAAGTCTGGCAGGCGATGCAGCGGTTGATGTTGAACACGGCGGCGAACTGCCACTCGGGATGCGACTCCTCGTAGGGATAGTGCATCTCGCGACCTAATTGCCAATTTTTCACCTTAGCCATGAGCAGGCATCTCCTTGCCGCCGCAGATGTCCCGGATCAATCCGCGCACGAACGCCTCTCCGCGAGTCTCCAGCACGGCGTGGGTTCCCCGATAAAACGGGTCCTGGAACAACCGGTAAATCGCCTCCTCGTCATAGCCGAGAAGCGCGTATTCCTCGATGAAGCATGCGGCCATCTCCGCCTCCGCACGCTTCGCCTCCTCACGGGGCAACTGCAGGATCATCCCGTTCAGGCTGAACGGATCCTCTTCCTCGAAAGGCTTCTCCGCCATGTCAGCCCTTCACCGCGACCGAGTCGCCGTCTAGATAGCGCCGCATGAAGGCGTCCTCGGCGTCCGGCGAGCGGCCGGAGTCGGCGTGATGCCACTTTCCCTTTCCCCCGAGACCGCCCTTCTCCGCCAGAGTAACGCGCACGAGCGTCTCCTTGGGAACCGTATTGATCATGTGATTGTCCGTCTCGCCGCCGCGGATGAACTTTTGAGCCCCTTTCGCCTTGTGGAACAAGGTGTCGGTCTGGTGCATCGGCATCTGCCACTCGCGGGTCAGCGACTGCTGCGACCCGTAGCGGAAATTCGCCTGATACCCGGTCTCCGACATTGCCTGTCCATCGGGACGCGTCTCGTGTCCCCGCACGGTTTTCTCGGTGGCGATCCAGGTTCCGTGCTTCATCATGATGACGCTGTACGGGTAGGCCGGATTGAATTTCGCCCGGAGCATAAGTCTCGCGACTTTGGCGAACGGGTCGTCGGGCTTCATGTGCATGTACGGCCTGTCCGCCGGGTTGGCGTCCACGTAGACGTAGTCCCCGTCATCGATGCCGAGGTCCTTGGCGGCCTGCGGGTTGATGTGGAGCTGATGGTCGCCGACTCCCGGGCTGCGCTTCTCCGTCCGCCACGGATCCCCGAAATTGGATGCCCATAGGAAATGCCAGTCCGTCACGGCCCACTGCGAGTGCACGGTATGACGCGTTTTCGGCGTCAGACAGTAGAATTGGAAGCCCTTCTTCCAAAGCGGGTTCACGGTCGCTTTAATCTCTCGCCAGGGCTTCTTGATGTTTCGTACTTGACGCGCGTCGGGGTCTTCATCGCTTTCCGGAATTCCGTAGGACTCAGGGCGAACATACGGGTTCGCGCTCACGATCGCGTTAGGCAGGTAAGGCGTCGCCTCCGGACCCTCCCGGTGGACGATGAAATTCTCCCCGTATTCGACGGCCTCCGGGATGTCGCAATAGGCGTTGAGGCGGCCCGTGTCGGTAAAGAACGGCACGTCCTCGTGAACCTGCTCGTAGAACGGAATCCGGGGATAGGTCCGGAACATAAACAGGCAGGCGCCCGGCTCGCCGTACTTGCCGGCGAGGATGTCGTCGAGCTTGTATCCCCTCAGCGTTGTCGAGGCGTCGAGCAGGCGCTGGATGTAGACCTTGGACTTCTTCTCCAGAATGAATTTCCAATGCTGCGAGAAGCGCTCGTCTTCGAGGATCTCTCCCATCTTGGCGGCCATCTCGGCGAGGATCATCGCGTCGTCCTTGGTGTGATAGAGCGACTGGATGCCGCCTTTCCATACCTGCAGGAACGGATTAGAGCAGGACCCGGTGACCTCATAATCTTCGAATTCGAGCCACGAATTCGCGGGGAGCGCGATGTCGGCGTACTCGACCGAACCGTTGAGTTCGATGTCGGTCGTCATCACCATGTCGGTTTTCGGAAGGGCATGCTTGATCAACTGGTACGCCCACTTAGCGTTGTTCACGTGGTTGACATTCGTCGTCCAAACCATCTTGGTCGGAGCGGGCATGTGCGTCTTGCCCGTGAACATCTTGCGGCCCGTCTTCGGCGTCTTGAGCACGAGCGGGCGGTCTTCATGCGGCCAATAGGCGGCCGATTCCCCGCTGGACCGGAAAGCCACCGGGACGTTTTTCCCGTCGGTCCCCTCGTTGGTATCCGGTCGGAACGGGTCCTCGTAAAGGTAAGCCGCGAGTCCTGCGCCCGCGCCCTCGCCGGCTTGGAAGTTGGCCGCCTTATAGTTCCCTGCCCAGGTAAACGACCCGGCCCCCGGCTTTCCGATGTTCCCGGTCAGCATCAGCGGCAAATAGGTAGCCCGGTTGACCTGCGTCGCGTGGAACCAATGATTGATTCCCTCCCCGATGTGGATCGCGGCCGGCTTGATCGTCGCGAGGTCGTCGGCGAGCCGCTCGATAAGCTCTTTCGGGGCGTGCGTGATCTCGTGCACCGTGTCTAGGTCGTAGTCAGCGAGATGCGTTTTGTACATCTCGAAAAGAGTCAGGACCTCTACCGACTTGCCGTCGGCGAGCGTGATCGTCCATCGCCCGTCCAGCGCCGGGTCCAACCCCGCGCGCTCGAGCGTTCCCCCAACCTGGTCGCGGGTCAGAGGCTTGAACGCCTTCGATTTGAGGTCGTAAACGACGAAGTCATCGATCTCCCGCCGCTGCTCCCCTGTAAGCCCCTGCATCCGCATGCTCGGGCCGCCGCTTAGGTCGGCGGGCGCATAATCCTTGAAAAACTCGGACGCCTTCAGGCGCTTGAGTGTGTCAGCGCGCACTAAAAGGGGCATGTCCGTGAACTGCTTAACGAACTTTGCATCGTACTGCTTGCGGTCGATCAGGAGCTTCGAAACGCCGAGCAGCAACGCGGCGTCGGTGCTGGGACGGACCCCGATCCAGTAGTCGGCCTTCGTCGCCGGAGGGCTGTACTCCGGCGTGACCGCCACGATCTTGCCGCCGCGCTCCATGGTCTCGATGAACCAATGGGAATCCGGCATTTTGTTTTCGACGAGATTCTTGCCGATTTGGATCATGAGCTTGGTCGCGCGCAGATCGCAGAGGTCGGTATCGGAAGCCTGCAGCCCATGCACGTACGGGTGGCCCGGGGCTTGATCGCCGTGCTCGGTATAGTTGTCCCAATCGCGGCCCCCCTGGGCCTCCTTCTCCCCCACGCCGCGAACGTGTGCGTCAAGCAGAGCGAGCATGTTGCTGAAGCGGTACATGCCGAACTTGCCGATCACCCCCAACAGTCCCATTCCTCCGCGAAATTTCATCGTGCGCGTTCCCGCACCCTGCACTTGGTCCACGACCTCGGGCTCGTAGCCTTCATCCAGAAGCCTTCGGCGGCCGAGCTCTCCCGAATAAGTCTTTGCGATCGCGATCATTCCGCGCGCCGCGTAGTCGTAGATCAATTCCCAGCGCAGCGGAATCAGTTTGTCGGTGCCCCTGCTGTCGAACTTGTACTTGCGCCGGTTCGCCTCATTGAGATAAGGGAAACCATCGTCCGCCCAGCGCTTCCACCCGGCCCGAATCAAGGGGTAGCGCAGTCGGTGGGGGCCGTAGATGCGCCGCTGGATCGTGAACCCCTTTGAGCACATCCGAGGGTTCCAGTTGTTGGTGGCCTGATTCCCGTCGAGGTCCGCATAGCGCCCGATGTCGTAGTTCTGCTCCGTTCGGATTACGATGCCGTTGCGCACAATGGCCCGGACGCGGCAGGCATGCGTGTCATTGGGGGAACAGACGTAGGTGAACGAGCGGTCGTACCTATACTGGTCCAGGTAGACGCGCTCCCAATCCCTATCCGGGTAGTGATCCAAAGGATTATCGGTCGATTCGATAGGACGCAGCAGCGCGAACAGCGGGTCCGCCGCCTTTAGAAGAATGGCGGCCGTCGCTCCGGACCCCGCCAGAAATCGTTTCCTGGAAATTTTTTTTGAGCCGCCCATGAAGCCTCCCTCGGTCGAACGAATTCACGGTCGACGCGTCGAATTCGGACACGAGAGTCCGATTTTGGTCGATACCCAATTAACGCAACACTCGCGCCAGCGTCAAAATTACGGTTCCACCGGAGGCGTCGAACGATACGCCAAACGAAGCGACCCGTTTTGGAACGGATGCGCAATCAAGCGATCCGACACCGAACGCTTTACGCGATCTTTTCGATCCGCACCGCCAATTTTTTATAGTCGGCCTGCCCGGAAACCGGATCCCATGCACGATGGGAGACCGCGTTGACCAGCCACCGGTTTTCCTTCGGGTCCGCGCCGTCGGCGATGGAAAGGTTCCACGGGCTAAAGAGGTAGCCCGGGAAGACCTCGGATCGCGCCGGCTTGATCTCCGATTCCACTCCGACCGAGACCTTCGCCTCATAGCTGCCGCGCCGGGTCACCAACCGAACATGCTCGCCGTCCTCGAGCCCATAACGCTCGGCGTCTTCCTCGTTGACCTCGACGTACTGCTCGGGGACGAGCTTCTTCGTCGTGGCGCCCTGGATCGTTTTCGCCGAATGGAAATGTTCATACACGATGCCCAGGCCCAACCAGAAGGGATACTTATTCTCGGCTTTCGCGTCGGACAGGGATTTTGTTTTGTCGTCGTAGAAGTCGAGGTCCGGCATTTCCGGAACCAGAGCGTTGTCGCGGGCGTGTTCGAGCAAGGCGATGTTGTCGATCATGAATTCCTGCTTCTCGGCCGCCCGAAGCACTTCCAGGTTCGACGCTCCCGATTTAAAGACGTCCCCGACTCCCTTCCCGTACGCCATCAGCTTTTGAGTCGTCTCTTCGAGCGTGTCGTAGTTCTGCTCGCAGAGACTGAAATGCGCCTTGCCTCCTTTCTGGGCGAAGAAGCCGTAGGGCTTCCCCGGCCAGTTCTCCTGCATCATGTAGCGGCGCGGGGTGCCCCCGTATTTGGCGATTTCGTAGGTCGGAGCCGGCCATTGGATCCCGCGCAGGCGCCGCAGTTGTTCGTAGGGGCTGATCCCGTCGATCTTCTCGACCTCGAGCATCCCCGAAAGATCCGCGTCGGAACCCTTGGAGGCTCGAAGGATGTCCCGGAAAACATCCTCCGGGTCGTAGAACTTCTGTCCATATCGGTTGCTCAGTGATTTCTTATACGGGAAAATCTCGTCGGCGTTGAGACCCAGCTTCGTCGCGATGGACTTGGCTTTGTCGATGGCGAGGTCCATGTCCGGAAGGGCTTCGGTCAGGGGTTCCCCCTTCTCGTTGCGCCCCACCATCACCCCGTCGTTGACGTAAAGCCGCCGTTCGCTTTGGATGTAGACCCCGCCGGTCCACTCGCCCCAGGTGATCGCCGGGAACACCACGTCGGCGTAGAGCAGGTTCGGCGCGTGCCGGTAGATGTCCTGCACGACGGTGAAAGTCTTCGTGATCGCCGGGCGCACCAGCGTATTAAGATCGGGCATGTGGATATGCGTTGTGTACATAAAGAACATCGCGTCGAGATCCCCCTTCAGCGCACGCTCCATCATCCCGATCGCCATCGGGTTCTTGTACTTGTTGGTGATGTCTAAACGGCCGGGAGGCAGGCGCCAGCTCTTGTTCATCCAAGCGCGCCATGCGTCGTTGGACAGCGGCTTGTTGAACGGAAGCCGTCCGGTCAGACCGCCCATCAGGCGCTCGCTCATGGCGTTGGGTTGTCCGGTTTGGGAATGGCTGCCGCAGCCCGGGCGTCCGACGTTGCCGGTCAGCAAGTGCAGGTTCACGATCGACACCGTGTTGTGCTGCCCGTGCAGCATCTGGTTGTAGCCGATGCCCCAGAAAGTCAGCACGCCGCCGCGGCCCCGCTCTCGCCCCTTGATCGAGGCTTCCGCCCACAATTTGGCGATGTTTTCGATCTGTTCGACCGTGACTCGGCCTCTATCGATTTTTTGGAGATTCTTAACCACCTGCGCCGGCGAATAGCGCGCCTTGATTCCGGCGACGTATTCACGCCAGTGTTCGGTGTACTTGTCGAGCCACGCCTCCGGCATGACCGCTTTCGGGTACTTCGTCAGGATCACGTAGGCGATCGCGTTCAAATACGAAATGTCCCCGTTGAGCGTCTGGAAGTGGAAGGAATTGCGCGGGTTGATGTCTTCAAGCGCCGAAACGGTGCCCGTGCGCCGGGGGTCGGATACCAGCGACGCGATGTCGGTGCGGCGCTTGTGATCGGCGACCCGCCAGAATAGGACCGGATGGGCTTCCCGCGCGTTGTGCCCCCAGAATGAGATGAAGTCGGCCTGCTCGATGTCGTCGTAGGAAGTCGGCGGGGTGTCGGAGCCGTAGGTTTTGAAATAGCCGGTCACCGCCGAGGTCATGCACATTCGGGCGTTGGCCTCGATCGAATTCGAGGTCAGCACCCCTTTCATCAGCATGTTTTCAATCCATTGGGCCTCCATCGTCAGTTGGCCGGAACCGCTCAATCCGACCGCGTTTCCACCCTTCGCTTTGATGATTGCAACGATCTTCTCGGCCACGATGTGCTCGGCCTCTTCATAGCTCGCGCGGCGGAATACCGACTCGTCGAAGCGCCCCTTGGTTTCGGACACATGTCCGGTCAAGGGATCGCTCATGTCCTTTCGCACGAGGCAGTACTCGATACGGTCCTTATAAATCGGTTCGTTCGCGTTCAGACCCTTGATGCATTGGATTCCCTTATTGGTCGGATGATCCTTGTCCGGGACCATGCCGACGATCTTGTCGTCCTCGACCTGAATCAAGGTCCCGCAGCCGACGCCGCAATAGGGGCATTGCGACTGCAGTTCCCGGCGGACCCCGGGCTTCGCGAGCCCCTCGCGCGCCGCGTCGGCCGTCATAAACTCATGGGAAAGAACGCCGGCCGCGGCGGCCGCAGCCCCAGAGGCCTTTAGAAATTTTTTACGGGAAATCCTTCCTTCTTCGTTGTTGGCTTCCATGCGCTCCTCTCTCATCCGCCGATTTGGCACATCATCCTCGGTGAAGCCCCTTGCGAGACCCGCTCGAGCATCCGATGGCTTTCCGGTTTGCGTCCCACGGCGGCTCGAATCGCGTCCTCAAGAGTGCCCGCTTCCGCGTCCGCCATCGCGCGTAAATCCGTTCCGTCTTCCCCGTCCAGACAGGCGACCAATTTTCCGGTCGCGCTGAGCCGGACTCGATTGCAATCGGAACAAAAACTGCAGCTCAACGCGCTGATAAATCCCAGAGTTCCTCGGGCGCCCGGGCGCCGGGACACCCTCGCCGGACCCCGTCCCGCGGGCCGCGCGGACCCGGTCACCGGTTCCAACGGGCCGGCGCGGCGCTCGATCTCCGGCATCGGGACCCAGCGTTCCTTGGAAAAAAACCCGGTTTCACCCATCGGCATCAATTCGATGAACCGGACATGAAGGGGCCGCGCCACCGTCAGCGCGGCGAACTCCTCGACTTCATCGTCGTTAAGTCCGCGCGCGACGACCACATTAATTTTCACGGGACCCAAATCGGCGTCAAGCGCCGCCTCGATCCCCGCCCACGCGTCGGAAAGCTTGCCCGAGCGCGTCACCGCCGCAAACCGCTCGGGCCGCAGCGAATCGAGACTGACGTTGACGCGCGACAACCCGGCGGATTTCAGCGTCTTCGCCTTCTTGGCCAGCAGAATCCCGTTCGTACTCAACGCCACCTCGTCGATCCCGTCAATCGCGGCGAGCCTGCCGATCAGCGCTTCGATCCCCGGGCGAACCAACGGCTCGCCGCCGGTGACCCGCACAGTCGTGAAACCGACAGCGGCGAACCCCTCGACCAGGCGCACCGTCTCGTCGTCGGAAAGAATGCGATTTCTAGGAGAGAAGGCGTTGAAGTCGGCGGGGAGGCAATAGCGGCAGCGGAGATTGCACCGGTCCGTCACGGAAAGCCGCAAATAGTCGATCGTGCGGCCGAAGGAGTCACGCATCGCGCGAAACGCTCTTGGCGGAGGCATAATCCTCCGGGGTGTCGATGTCCCGGAAAGAGTTCCCCGAAGGATCAGCGGCGAGGATCTCCCCGACGCTCAGAAATCGAGTCTTGACGACGTCGAATAATTCGCGCACCGGACGCCCTTCCGCGAGCAGCAGGCGCAAAACCCCCGCGCATTCCTTCGAGTAGACCGCGCAAAGCGGCTGGGACCTTCCGTCCCAAACGGGCGTCGCCGCGGCGTAGCCCGGGGACGCCTCGCAGAGGGCACGGACGATTTCAGGGGACAACAGCGGCATGTCGCAGGCGCTCACGAACACGCGATCGGTTTCCGCGGCCTTCAGCGCAGCGAGGATGCCCACAATCGGATGGAAATCATTCGACTCGTCCCGCACGAACCGGGCAGGGGATTCCAGCCCCGCGCAAACGGACGGGTCCTTGCCGATTACGAGCACGCCGGGCAATAGGGAACTCAGACTCGCGACGACGGAACCGGTCAAGGTCCCCCCATGCCAAGGAGCCCGCGTCTTATCGGATCCGAAACGGGAACTGCGTCCCCCCGCCAACACGGCCCCGGTCACACAATCGGTCATCGGTTTTCGGGGTCCGCCTCTTCTCGCATTCCCGCCTTGAAAGAATTGACGGACTTCCCGATCGAACGCGCGATTTCAGGAACCTTTTTAGCCCCGAAAACGAGCAGTCCGAGCGCCAGTAAGATCAACAATTCTCCCGTACCAAGATTTGGCAGCATAAATTAAGACCTCCGCATCCGTTTTAAAGCAACAGCCTGGCCATGGAAATTTCGTTGCCCTAAGATAATCGTGCCCAAATTTAAAACGATTATCGAGCCGTTTCGCATCCACAGCACCCAATCCCTGAACTTCCCCGACCCTGAGCGAAGGGAGGCCGCCCTGAAGGAAGCCGGCTTCAACCTCTTCGGACTCCACGCCGACGACGTGATCATCGACCTCTTGACCGACTCCGGGACCGGGGCGATGTCCAACCGCCAATGGGCCGGGATTATGATGGGCGACGAGAGCTACGCGGGCAGCCGTTCCTTTTATAGATTCCTTGAAGTGGTCACCGATCTCACCGGGATGAGCGAGGTCATCCCCACCCATCAAGGTCGAGCGGCTGAGTGGATTTTATTTTCATCGATCGGAGGCCCCGGAAAGGCGATTCTCAACAACACGCATTTCGACACGACTCGTGCGAACGTCGAATTTTCCGGCGCCGAGGCCGTGGACCTCGTGATCCCGGAAGGAAGGGATCCCTCCTCGGAGCACCCGTTCAAGGGGAACATGGACGTCGACGCGTTGGACCGGTACCTGACCGAACACGGCCGCGAGAGAGTCCCTTTGGTCATGGTCACCGTGACCAACAACTCCGGCGGCGGGCAGCCCGTTTCCTTGGACAACCTGCGCAAGGTCCGCGCGGTTTGCGACAAGCACCGCGTGCCGCTGTTTCTCGACGCGTGCCGCTTCGCCGAGAACGCCTACTTCATCAAGACGCGCGAAGAAGGACAAAACGGACGCAGTCCGCGGGAAATCGCCCGCGAGATGTTCCGCCTCGTCGACGGCTGCACGATGTCCGCGAAGAAGGACGCCATGGCGAACATCGGCGGCTTCCTTGCGATGAAGGATTCTGAATTGGCGAGGCGCTGCCGCAACTTGCTTATTTTGACCGAGGGGTTTTCAACGTACGGAGGGATGGCCGGGTATGACTTGGAAGCTGTCGCCACCGGACTCGAGGAAGTTCTCGAGGAATCCTATTTGCGCTACCGCATCCGCTCGACCGCCTACTTAGCCGAAAAGATCCTCGCGGCCGGCGTTCCCATCGTCCGGCCCGCCGGCGGCCACGCGGTGTACATCGACGCGAAATCCTTTTTGCCCCACATCCCGGCGGATCAATACCCGGCGCAGTCCTTGGCGATCGAACTCTACCGGGCCGGGGGCGTGCGCGGCGTGGAGATCGGATCGGTGATGTTCGGAAAACGCCTCAAGGACGGAACCGAAACACCGTCGACGATGGAACTGGTCCGGCTCGCGATTCCACGGCGCACGTATACCCAAAGCCACATCGACTACACCGCGGAAGTGATCGCGGACGTCGCGTCCCGCGCAAAAGAGCTGCGCGGGTACAAGATCGTTTCCCAGGAGCCATGGCTGAGACATTTTACGGCCCGCTTCGAACCCATTTAGCCCACCGCCCCCTCCGTTGCACGAGGCGTGGCGCTTCCGTTGCTTTTAAAGAGGACACATGACTCCGGAAATTCCGTTGATCGGACTCTCGAAATCGGCCCGCTACGCGATGAACGCGCTGGCGTATCTCGCTTCCCGACGGGAAGAGGGGTTTTTGATGACCGACGTGATTTCGATGAAAACGAAAATTCCTTCGGGTTATCTGGCGAAACTGTTCCAAAAACTAACCCATGCCGGCGTGGTCGAGAGCCGTCGCGGGCGTCACGGCGGCGTGAGACTGGCGGTGGACCCGCGCTTTACGATGGTCTCCAAGATCATCGAACTCGTGGAACCCGTCGACGACGGTCCGCGGACCTGCCTCGTCGACGTCGCGGCCTGCTCCTCGGACGCTCCGTGTCCGCTGCACGATCGCGTCGTCCAAGCCGAGCGCGGCCTGCTCGAAGCGCTCTCGACGATCACGATCGCGGCCTTCGCGAACGCAATGGACGCCAAGCACGCCAAGACCGCTAAGGCATAAGGAGAAACCCCTCGTGAATCGACTCCTCATCGCAGTCCTGCTGACTCTCCCGCTTTTATTCCAACCCTCGCCCGCGGCCGCGGGTCCGCTCGAGACGCTTCAATTCGGAGGGCAGATTCGGGTACGCAGCGAACACGGCAACCCGACGGCCGGCTACGGCGCGTACAGCCTCGGAGACGTCACCTTGATTCGCACTCGACTGAACATAAGCGCGAAGCCGGGAGAAGGCCTGGTCGGCTTCATCCAGTTCCAGGATTCCAGGACGGCCGGTCAGACCGCACCCGGCGCGCTTCCGGCGACCCCAACGACCTATTTGCATCAAGGCTACATCGACGTGAACGACCTATACGCCCTCCCCCTGCACCTGAGAGCCGGGCGCTTTGCGATGGACTACGGGGGCGGACGGCTGATCAGTTCCCTGGACTGGTCGAACATAGGCCGCTCCTGGGACGGGGTTCGCCTCCAATACAAGCGCGACGACTGGCAATCCGACCTCTTCGCGACGAAAATCGTCGAGGTCGCGGGGCAGGCGCTCAACGACGACACGACCTTCGTGGGACTCTACAACACCTACTCCGGCGTCGAAAATCACGTCTTCGACGCCTACGCCCTGGAACTTTCCTCCAAAACCGCGGGCAACGCCGACACCAACCGCCACACGCTCGGCTTGCGCGGCGCGCGCAACAAGGGGAATCTGCTTTACGCGGGGGAACTCGTTTGGCAAAGCGGGCGTCAGGGCGGCTCGGACATCCAAGCCTGGGCCTTCGCCGCGGACGCCGCCTACACCTTCGAGAGGGAGTACAAGCCTCAGATTTCGGGCGAATACGCCTACGCCTCGGGGGACCGGCACCCGAACGACAAGCGGGATCAGCGATTTCAGCCGTTGTTTCCGTTCGGGCATTTCTATCACGGCTTCGCAGATTTGCAGCAATGGTCCAACACGCACGCGTTCAAGCTCGCGTTGGCCGCCCGGCCCTGCAAATCCACGTGGGGACAAATCGCGCTGCATCACTTCCGGCTCGCGTCGCGTTCGGACGGCTGGATCAACGCCGGCGGCGCCGTCGTGGGGCGAGACCCCAACGCCGCATCCGGAGCGAATGTGGGGACCGAACTCGACCTCCACTTTAAGACGAAGGTCCGCGGGGCCCTCGGTCTTTGGTACGGGTATTCGCGTTTCTTCCGAGGCGCGTACGCGAAGAATGTCCTTCCGGGCAAGGGTCGGGACATGGATTGGATGTTCGCCCAGGCGGTCTTGAACTTCTAAAGAAGCCCAAAGAGCGCTAAAATCAGGGGGTGCTGAAGCAGGCCGTCTACACCGCTCTCTCCTGGTCCGGCGCGACCGCATTGGCCGCGTGGCGACACCGACGCCACGCGGCCGTTTTGATGTATCATGGGGTTTCCGACCGCGCCTGGGAAGGCGTGCTGAACTGCGAGCGCAATCACATCCGCCTCGACGCGCTCTCCAAGCAATTGCGCTGGCTGAAGGAGAACCGCCGGGTCCTCTCCCTCTCACGATACGCCGCCTCTCTCAGAGGCGGCGAACCCGTACCGGAGAGATCCGTCGTTTTGACCTTCGACGACGGCTACGAAAACAACTACTCCCTCGCGTACCCGCTGCTGAAGGAACTCGCTCTGCCCGCGACCTTCTTCGTGGCGACCAATTTCATCGAACGCCGCGAAACCCTCTGGGTCGACCGACTCGAGGTCGCCTTTCACCAGACCCGTCGCTCGTCGCTGGAACTCTCCGGCGTCGAGGGGCGGTGGTCCTGGAATAAGGTCCCCGAACGCGTCGCCGCTTATTTGTCCGTGAAGTCCGCCTTGAAAAAAATCGATGGGAAATCGCGCGACGCCGCGATGGCCGAGGCACTCGAACGGCTCGATGCCGAAGGACTTGAAGCCCCCCCTCTCTTCTCGCCGATGACCCCGGCGCAATTGCGGGAACTCGCCGACGGAGACCTGGTCGAGATCGGCGCCCATTCCTGCCGCCACGACGTGCTGACGTATTTGGACGACTCCCTCGCCGAGCGGGAAATCATCGAATCGCGCGCGAAGGTCGCCCTGCTCTGCGGAAAGCAACCCGACTTATTCTCCTATCCGAACGGCGAGGGCGGACCTCGCCTGGCGGCGATGGTCGAACGCGCCGGCTACGCGGCCGCCGTCGAAGGGAGCCTGCGCTTAAACCCACCGGACGGCGTTTCCCCGTACCGCATCGAACGCCTCGCTTTGCACGAGGACGATACCCCCGCGCTCGTCGCCGCCACCGTCGGCGGCCTGCGCCAGTACCTGATGCGCCGTGGCTGAACTCCGAATTCTACCCGAAGAACGCCAGGACGCGCTGGCGGCCTACCTCGCCGGTTTCGAGGGCATCCAGAGCGATCCCGAATACTGGAAAAGCCGCTTTCGCCTTTGGTGGGACGACAATCCCGCGTACGAGCCTTCGAGGGTTCGCGGTTGGACGCTCGAGGTCAAGGGGCGCATCGTCGGATTTTTAGGGACCGTCCCCTCGCGGATTCTCATCGGCGGGAAGCCCCGCACGGCCCGCTCCATCACGACCTGGATGGTGGACGCGGCGTTTCGAAACGACAGCCTCGCGATGCTGCTCGACCTGCTTGACGACGCCGGAGACGGACCCGTGTTCGACACGACGCCGACCGATCACGTCGCCGAAGTGCTGCGCGCGCTCGAATTTCAGAACCTTCCGTGGGGCGGCTCCAAGGAGGAACTCTTCGCCTCAGACGCGGCCGTGATCGCCAAGACCGCCCTCGGATCGCTCGGCGGGACGATCCTGGGCTCGGTCTTCGGCGGACTGCAGCGCCTGCGCGCGAAACTCGCGGTCCCGAAGGGTCTGCGCGTCGACGAAGTTTCCGAAATCGCGGACTCGGATTACGACGCCCTTTGGGAGAAAACGCACTCTTTTTTCGACGCGACCAATCTGCGCGACGCGGCCTCCGTGCGCTGGTCCGCGTTGGCCGACCCGGTCGTCAAAAAGCGGCTGTTCGAATGCCGCGACTCCGGAAAATTAAGAGGCTATCTGATCTTAAAGCCGCGTTATCGCCGCGGCGTGGAAACCTTCGAGTGCGCGGATCTTTGGACCGATCCGGAACACCCCGAAGCGTTCGAGGCGCTGATCGCCCGCGCCGCGACGACGCCGCCGCTGGTCTCCTTTCCGCACTTCACGCCCGGAATCGGCCGCCACCTGGGCAAAATGGGGATGATCGAGCTCACGACGCGTCCCCGGAAGAATCTCTGGCTGCCGCCGAAAGGCTGGAATGAGGATTCCTCCTCCTACTTCTGCCTGCTCCAAGGCGATTACGCGACCGCGCCATAAGTTTTACCGGGGTCTTTACCGGGGTCTGACCCTCGTCAAGCGGGCGGGGCTTTCGCGACGGCGTCTTCGAGCTCGCTGAAGGTCTTCGCGCGGCCGGCTTCCATGCAATGCTTGCCGAGGTTCTTGCGAATCGACGCGATGAGCACCGCGCGCTTCAAAGACGAGTCCAAGCCCGGGCGGTCGAGCGCGAAAAAGGCGTCGATCTCCTCGACCGGCACGGAGGCGAGACCCGCGACGATTTCCTTAAGGGATTTCATGCCCGGGCCGTGATTCGGCTCTTCAGCACATGGAGAAACGCCGCCGCGGATCGGCCTTCGTGCAGCCGGTGATCGAACGCCAGGCAGAGTTCAAACGAGCCCCCTTCCGGCGCGGCGACTCCGAGAATCGCCGATTGCGCCGCGTTGATCAGCGGATCGAAGCGCGTCACTCCCTCTCCGGAAAGGTCGGTGATCGTGAAGGTTCCTCCGGAAAGCCGTTCGACGTTTAATTCATCCTCGTGATACGCAAGCAGGAGATCCTGAATCTCCCGCGCCGTCTCGTCCTCGGTTTTCGAGTCCGCGCCGTGAATCACCGGAACCCGCAGGCCGCGGTCGCCGTCGACGACGAACCCCACGTTGACGCCGTCGTAATAGGCGGCGTCGCCGTCCGCGTAATAGGCGTTGAACAACGGAAACTCCTTCAAGGTCCGAGCCGCTTCAAACAGGATCAAACCGGACGGGGTCGCCTCGAAGGCGGGGGCTCTTTCAACCGCCCGGCGGTACGCCTCCTCCGAACACCGCAGCGCCGCCAAAGAGCGAAGCGCGTTCGCCCCCCCGCCCGAGAGCGCGGCGTTCTCCGAGCGCTTCCGGGCGGAAAGCGGTTCGCGGCGCACGCCCTTCGCGGACGCCGAGGCGAGATGCCGGCGCACATCCTCTTCCCGGACCATGCCCATTCCCGAAAACGCGGCGGGATCGACCCCTTCCTTCTCCAGCAGCGCTCGCGCCTTGCGGCTGAACGCCGGCCCTTCGGTCTTGGCGCCTGCCTCCGCCGCCGGGACCGGATCGTCGGCATGCACGGTCAAATAGCAAAAGACGCCGCCGACCGGGACCCAATCTCCCTCGCTCGCGGCGCGGCGCAGAAATCCGCCTTCGCCCGCGGTGACTTCCAAAACGGATTTGCTCGTTTCGATCTCCGCGAGCACCGCCCCCGGCTCCACCGGGGCGCCCTCCTCGACGCGCCAGCGTACGAGCCGCACGCGCTCGTCGTTGACCGTTTCCTGCGGAACTCGGACCGGTTTGGCGTCAGGCATCGAGAAGCTCCTTGGCGCGGGCGACGATCGCCGCAGCATCGGGCAGCGAGCGCACCTCAAGCACCTTCGAAGAGGGGATCGGTCGCCGCGCGCTCGCAAGCCGGGAAAATTGTTTTAGAACGCCGCGCTCCGCGAGCGCGGCCGCGGCCTCGGCGCTCAGAGAAGAGAACGAGAGCCCTTCCTCGAAGGTCAAGAGACGACCGCTGCGCGAGACCGATTCGGCGAGCGGCGCCGCGTTGAAGGGATACAAGGCCGTCGAACAAATGATCTCGACGAAAATCTCCTCCTCTTCAAACAGACGCGCGGCCGCGCGTTCGGCCTCATCGAGCGCGTCCCCCCAGCAAAACAGCGTGAGATCCGCCCCCGCGTCGGGGGAAAGCCGAATCGTCGGGAACGCCTCGTCGGAGATTTCGAGAGAAAATCCCGCCGGGAGCGGCGCGTCGAGCGGGCGGCCGTAGAGCAGTTTGTTCTCCAAAACCAAGGTCGGACGGTCGAGCGACGCGAAAACGCGTTTGTAAAATTCCCGGGGATCGAACCGGGCGTTCAGCGCCAGCACCCGCGTCCCGGGAAGGCCGAGAAAATGCTTCTCGAGGCTCTGGCTGTGCGTAGGTCCGTAACCGCGCCGCCCGCCCATCGGGGTTCTTAAGACGAAGGGAGCCGCAACCGAATCGCCGTACATGTATCCGAACTTGGAGGCGTGATTGATCCACTGATCGGCCGCCAGCGCCATAAAGTCGCCGAACATCAATTCGACCACGGGCCTTCCGCCGGCCAGCGCGGCGCCGTTGGCCATCCCGACGATTGCCGCCTCGCTGATCGGCGTGTTGCGCACCCGGCCCGGGTACGCCGAACTCAACCCCTTCGTCGCCTTGAACGCGCCGCCGTAGGGATCTTCCAAATCCTCGCCGAACAGAGACACGCGCTCGTCGGCCTTCAGCGCGTCGGCAAGCGCCTGGTTGATCCTCACGACCGCACGCGCTTTTTCGCCGCCGGGGGCCGCAGACCAGGACACCCCGCGCCAGCCGTCGGCGTCTTCGAAGTCCTCACCGCCTTCGGGGACCTTTTCGGCGGCTTCCACCGCCTTTTCAACCCGGAGGCGGGCTTCTTCCTCCAGGCGGTCGTACAGTTCCGGCTCGGCCGCGCGAATCGCGTGCAGCGGGTCGCGTTCGCGCAGTTTCGCCACTTCGGCGGCGGGACGGTCGTCGTCGCCTTTCGAATGGGCGTTCAATCGGTCGGTGTCGATGCGGAGGAAAAACGGGCCCTTCCCGGCGCGCACGCGGGCAACAGCTTCTCCGGCGGCGGTGATCAACGCCTCGGGCTTCCAGGTCACGCCGGAACCTGTGGCGATGCCGAACGCCGCCGCGCGGGCGTCTATGCCGCCGGCCAAAGTTTGCCTCTGCGGCGTGCTCTGCGCGACGCGGTTGTTCTCCAAAACAAACAAAACGGGCAGACTCCATTTCGACGCCAAATTGAAGCTCTCGTAGACGACGCCCTCCCCCAACGTGCCGTCTCCCAAAAACACGACGACGATCCCGTCCTGTCCGCGTCGGAAGAGTTCATACGCCATCCCCGTCGCGACCGGAGCGATCCCGCCTTGGACGCCGTTGGAGTAAAACCCGTCTTTATGGAGGTGCTGACTGCCGCCGCGTCCCCCGCAGACGCCTTGCGGGCGTCCCATCAGTTCGGCGATCAGGCCTTCCGCGTCGCCGGTCCGGGCGATGAAATGACCGTGACAGCGGTGGTTGGAAACAACCCGATCCTCAGGCCGGAGATGCTCCGCGACCGCGATGCCGGAGTATTCCTGCCCGATGCAGGTATGGACCGTGCCGTTGAGGCGTCCCTCCGCGTATAGCGAGAGCAGGCGCGTCTCCACCGCGCGAATCAACAGCGCCGCGCGCAGTCGGTCTTCGGACCGGTCATCCACGGATGTGTTTTAGCAAATCCTCAGCCGTTGGCGAGGAAAACGCAGGCGAGAAACAGCGTGGTCCAGCCTACTTCCGACCAGCCCACCGCCTTCAGATCCACCGGACCGCCGTTTTTCACGGCCGGCGGGCAACCCCACGCTTCACAGGCGCGGGCTCCGAACGGAACGGCCAGGATCCACGGGATCAGGCCGACGGCACTCGCGACCACGGCGGCCAGCGCGCAGACTCCGAAGTAGAGCGCCGCATGCAGCGCTTCGGTGCGCTGCAGCACCGCGCGGACGATGAAGACCGGGCCGAAAAAATACGCGAACCCGGCGGCGCCCAGGGCCAATGCGCGGGGATCGAGCCGTCCCGACAACGCGTGAGCCGTCGCCGGAATGAGAAGCGCCATCGCCAACACCGAAGCGGCATGCGCGGACAAGGAACGCGCGCCGACATAACGGACCAGAACTTCGCGCAGCGCCGCGCAAACGACCAAGGGAACCACCCACCACAAGAGCTCCCAACGGCCCAGCATCGCCGCGTAGCCAAGGAAAAACAGCGAACCGGCCGCGGAGCAGGCCAACGCGAAGCCGGTCGCGTGCGCCGACAGGCCCCGCTTGAGCGTCCGTTCGAAACCCGGACGGGAGAGAAACAGAGTGAACACCCCTGCCGCGTACAACAGGGCGACTCCGCCGAATTCGGAACCGGAAGCCGCGGTCCCCACGATGAGGCACGCGGCCAAAAGCGCCCACGCGCCGTGCTCTTTCGGTATCAGTCCTTGATCGAGTATCGTTCTCATAAGCTTATGCCGCCGCGGCCGCGACATGCCTCCTCCGTCCGCCCTGCGCGTCCCCCGTCGCGGGATTCCCCCTCCGGCGCAAATCCTCGAACGCCATCCTGACCACGCGCTCGGCCATATCGCCGTGCGTGCGGGTTTTCATGAACACCTTGTCGAAAACCTTTTGCATCGCGGTGTTGACAGTCAGCACTTCCGCCCGGAAACCCTTGAGCCCCCGCTTGCCGGCGATCCAAGAGAGAAACTCGACCATGAACCGTCCGAAGCCGCGTCCCTGATAGTTGTCGTGCACGGTGAACGCCGCTTCGGCGAACTCCTCTCCCGGCTCGGCGAAGTAGCGGGCGACCCCTATCAGACGCTCACGGCCGCCCTTTTTTTTAACGAAAGCGCCGATGGCCAGAGAGTTCTCGTAGTCGATCGCGACGAGTTTCTGAAATTGGTGCTCCTCGAGAGAGCGCAGCGGCAGGCCGAAGCGCATCAAGGTCGTCTCCGGCGACTGGCTGTAGAACAATTCCTTAAGCTTGCGCTCATCGGTGGGTTTCAACGGCCGGAAGGCGACGGAAACACCGTCGATGCGCTGGCGGGTCTCGTAGTCCACTTCGTAGCGGTCCCCTCCCGCGGGAAAAATATGTCCTTGATCGATCAGCCCCGCGTTCTCGGCGGCCCGCCGCAGTCCCTCGCGAAACCGCGGTGCTGCGATTTGAATCAAGGCGATCGCCCGCTCTCGTATGGTCTTGCAGCGCAGACTGGCGATGCCGTACTCGGTGACGACGAAATCGACGTCCGAGCGCGGAGTGACGACCCCCGTTCCAGGCATCAGCGCCGGCGTGATTCGAGAAACCTCTCCGCCCTTGGCGGTCGAGGGCAAAGCGATGATCGAACGGCCGTTCTTCGCGCGAAGCGCCCCGCGCACAAAGTCGACCTGTCCCCCCACGCCGCTGTAAAACTGATGTCCGAGGGAATCGGCGGCGACCTGGCCCGTCAGATCCACGGCCAGAGCGGAATTGATCGATACCATCCGGTCGTTTTTTGCGATCACTTCCGGGTCGTTCGTGTACTCGGTCGGATGGAACGCGAACATCGGATTACGGTCCACCGCGTCGTAGAGGGCTTTGGTCCCGAGGCAGAACGAAGTGACGATTTTTCCGGGATGCAGGGTCTTCTTCTTTCCGTTGAGGACGCCCTTTTCGATCAGCGCGAGCACTCCGTCGGAGATCATCTCGGAATGAATCCCGAGATTCTTCTTCTTCGACAGAGCTGCGAGAACCGCATCGGGGATCGCGCCGATGCCGAGTTGAATGGTCGACCCGTCCGGAATCAGGCGGGCCGCGTAGCGTCCGATCCAAAGCGCGTCAGGCGTAAGTTCCGGAATCGGCAATTCGCAAAGATCCTCTTCCCGCTCGACCAGGGCATGAAACGCCGAAAGCGGGACCGTGGAGGCGCCGTGCGTCCACGGCATCTTCGGATTGATCTGGCCGACGACGTAAGAAGCGGTTTCGATCGCCGTTTTGACGATGTCCACCGCGACCCCCAGAGAAACCCGCCCGGCCCGGGGAGGACTCACCTGCACCAACGCCGCGTCCAAACCCAAACGACCGGATCTAAAAAACTTCGGAATATCCCAAAGACGGCACGGCGTATAGTCGGCGAAGCCGGCCTTGACGTCCTTTCGCACGTTGGCGCCGATAAACAGCGCGTTGTGGCGCAGACGGCTCTCGCGCGCGCCCGCGGAATAAGGCGCGGCGCCCAGCGTCAAGAGGTGAAGGACCTCGACGTCCCTAAGAGTCCCGGCACGGACGCTGAGAGCCTCGACCAGATGCTGGGGCTGCGCCGCGCCGGATCCGACGAACACCCGCATTCCGCTCCGGATCGGCCGGAGCGCCTTCTCCGCGGAGACCGTCTTGATCGCCATCTTAGTTCCTCTCGGAACCCTCTTCAATAAGCTTGAGCAAGTCCATCGTCGTCACGACTCCCTTCATCTTCTTGCCGTCCATGATGAAGACACGGTGGATGTGCTTACGGCGCATCATTCGGGCGATGTGCGGAACCGGAGTGGATTCCTTCGCCTGAATAATCACGGGGGTCATGATCTCGCGAACGCGGGTCCGGTCCGGTAGTTCCATGTGATAGCCTTTAGGAAGCACCTCGACTCCGCTGCCGGCCTTGTAGAACGAGAAATGGTCGGATTCTCCGTCGCGCTGATGGTGGACCAAGTCGCTCTTGGAAACGACGCCCAGGAGATGGCCTTCCACGTCCACGACCGGCGCTCCGCTGATCCCCTTGTCGTCGAAAAGCTTGGCAACTTCCTGAACGAGCATCTCCGGCCGGACCACGACGACCCGCTTGTGCATCACGTCCTTCGCCTTCTTGGATTTCCAGGTCATAGCACGACCTCCTCTGAGACGCTAGTCAGTTTGCGCCGACACTCGTTGACCGTCCGGCGGGAGACCGTGATACCCGCCTCTTCCGCCAAACGGACCATCAAGGACTCGTCGGTGATTCCGGGGCGCATGATACCCGTTCTGCGCCACTCCTTCAAGATTTCAAGAAGCACCTCGCGCTGCCCCGTGAGCAGATACTTCAGCGGGACCTCTTCCCCCCACGGAAGCACGACGGAGCGGCGGGAGATCGCCCGGCTCACGGTGCTGGGCGCGACGCCGATGCGGCGCGCCAATTCGCGAAGGCTGAGCGGGCGCAGGCGTTCGCGGCGGCGGCTGCGCAGAAACACGCTCTGCTCCGTCGAGGACCGGGAGAGAATCTGAAACAGCGTGTCCTGGCGCATGTTGAGCATCTCAATGCGTTTGAGGAGTTTTCTCAGATCTCGGCGCTCACCCACGGTCAAGTCGCGATGCTTTTTCCAATCCTCGAGGCGATCGTATTGGATCTCGTAGCGCCCCCGGGCCCAATGCGGAGCGAAGAAACGAAAGAACAACCCGTCGGTCTCCCGAGGATCGCGTTCGATCTCGGCGATGCAGCTGTATCGCACCCCCGCCGTCTCCGGCACGCGTCCCGGACGGAAGAATTCGGAACGGGCCCCAATCTCAAGAACAAGATCCAGAATTTTCCGCCCGACGTCCTGCTTCACTCCGACGATTTCGCAGACGCTTTCAAAACTTTCATCGGTATCACCGACCAGGAAGTATCGCTCGAAGTTCACTTGGCCGATCTTTCGGATGCAGCCGACCAGGTCCTCGTGCTTTTCGATCAGATCGTGAATGTCTCCCGAACCGTCTCCTGCCGCCAGTTCTTCTTTCAGTTCGTAAAACCCCTGATGAAGTTCCGCCGCGGGCCAGCGTCGGCGCTTGACCAGCGGGGATCGGCCCTGATCCCCATAGACTAACTCGCGAAACAAAGGGTCCCCTTCGATATCCGACGCTTCCCGAGCCACTTCCGGTTCGGACATCGAGAGCCATTTTGCCGCCGCGAGTCTCCCCTGGAGCACCTGCACGCTCTCGGGCTTCAACGATTGATCCATCCGCATTTTTTGTTCCATCGCATCAATATTAATAGCAACAATTATGCCAATCGTACAAACCCTGCGCCAAAATGGGTCATGCTGTTCCAAAAGCGAATTTGCTATATTCTTTTTAGAATGCGGGCAGATTCGCTGAAATCAAAATTGCGTTGGAGCGCGTGGACCGGAGGCGGCTTGATCATTTTTGCCCTCCTGCTTCATGAAATCCCCGGTGGGGCTGCATCGAATCTCCCTTGGATCGGCGCGTTGGGAATGGCGCTGCTGGTTGGATCGGCCTCCGCGCGCAAAGCCCTCACCATCGGCGCCGAGGCCGGATTGGCCGATGAGGCCGCCTTGTATCGCCGCCTCTACGACACCGCCTCGGACATGATTTTGATTCACGACTGCCGTACGGGGAAGGTGCTTGATGTCAATGCGGGTGCGGCCCGTCTGCTGGGGCGCGGACGCGACGAATTGAGGGATTGCGCCTTCGCGTCTTTGCTCGCCTCCCGCGAAGAGGAAGGCGCGCTCGAACGCCTTTTCCGCTCCGCCCGGCACCACGGCCGCGCGACCCGGGTCACGATGCTCCTCGGACGGGACCAAAAACCCATCGAGGTCGAAATCCGAGCCACGCCGATGTCCTCGGGGCCGGACGAGGACATCATGCTGCTGATCGGCCGGGATTTGACAGCCCAGCATCTCCTGGAACGTCGTGCGCTCGCGTTTTACCAGGCGTTTCAGAACTCGAACGACTCCATGTTTTACACGAATCGGGACGGATTCATCCAGGAAGTCAACGAGGCCTTCCTCAAGCGCTTCGGATTCCGCCGGGACGAGGTGATCGGGAACACGCCTCGCGTCGTCCGCTCGCCCCACTCGTCTCCAACGATGTACAAACGGCTGTGGGGCGACATCCTCGACCCGTCGAAAGGGTTCTGGCGCGGACGCGTCATCAACCGCACGAAAGCGGGGGAAGAGGTTCCGATGTTGCTTTCCATCACCTCGGTGCTGGACGATCGCGGCCGCATCGTCGGCTTCGTCTCGAGCGCGGTGGATCTTTCCGAACAGGAAGAACTCCAGCGCCGCCTCGCTAAAAGCGAATCCCTCGCCGCCGTCGGATCGATGGCGGCTGTAATGGCGCATGAAATTCGAAACCCGCTCGGTTCGATCGTCACGGCGGCGCGCAGTCTCAACCGCCATGATCTTTCCGATGAAGACCACGACACGCTCACCGAAGTCATCGGGAAGGAAAGCAAGCGTCTCGGCGACACGCTCTCCCAGTTTCTCCAGTACGCGCGCCCGCGAGAATTGCACTTGGCCGACGCCGACATCAACGCCGTCCTTTCCGAGATCATAAAATTGACCGCGGCGGACGACTCATTGGCAGCCGGCGTGGAATTTCGCGTCAAACTCGATGAGGCCCTTCCGCTCGTTTTGGCCGATGGGGACCAATTGCGGCAGGTTTTCTGGAACATCGTAATCAACGCCCTCCAGGCCATGGACGGCAAAGGAATCCTGACCGTACGAACCCGCGCCCGCGACGGGCATCTCTTAGTCGAGATCGAAGACAACGGACCCGGGATCCCGGACGGGCACCGCGAGGCCGTTTTTGAACCCTTTCACACGACGAAGGAACGAGGCACCGGCTTGGGACTGCCGGTTGCCGAACGCGTCGTCTCCGCCCACGGAGGCCGCATCGGCGTCGAATCCGCTGCGTCCGGCGGCGCCTTGTTTTCCATCCAGATCCCGCTTCGCAACTCGGAGGCCGTATGACCGAAACAACCTTCAAAGCGACCGTCCTCTACGCGGAGGACGATCTCTCCCAACGCACCGTCACCTCGTTGGAACTTAAGCGACTGGGCCTGGAGGTCACGGCGGTCCCCGACGGTGAGAAGGCCTGCGCGGCTCTCACGAAGGGACCGTTCGACTTGGTACTCACCGACATTAAAATGAAGCCCGTCGACGGGTTTAAAGTTCTCGCGGAGGCCCGCCGCCGCTCTCCCGAGGCCCAGGTGATCGTCATCACCGGTCACGGCTCCATCGATTCCGCGGTCCGCGCGATGAAGGGAGGCGCCTTCGATTATCTGACCAAACCCATCGAACCCGAGGCCCTCCAGATCAGCATCGAAAAGGCCCTGGAGCGTCAGCGCCTGCTGCGGGAAGTCGAGCAGCTTCGGGCCCAGGTTCGCGGGAAGTTCAGCCTCGACAACATCGTCTACGCCAGTTCCGCCTTTCACAACATTCTGGATCTCGTTCGGAAAGTCGGCGGAACCGACGCGTCGGTGTTGATTCAGGGCGAGTCCGGCACCGGCAAGGAATTGATCGCCCGCGCCATCCACGAGGCGAGCTCGCGCCGCGACCATCCGTTCGTCGCGGTGAATTGCGGCGCCCTTCCCGAAGGACTGCTGGAAAGCGAACTCTTCGGGCACGCGCGCGGCGCGTTCACCGGAGCCGTAACCCAAAAGCGCGGGCTTTTCGAAGAAGCGCGCGACGGCACGATTTTCCTCGACGAAATCGGAGAAATGTCCCCTCCCCTTCAGGTCAAGCTGCTGCGGGCGCTGCAGGAAGGGGAAGTCCGCCGAGTCGGAGAGAACCGGAACATAAAGATCAACGCCCGCGTCGTCGCAGCGACCAACAAGGACCTTCGCGCCGAAATGCAGATCGGCGGCTTCCGCGAAGATCTCTACTATCGCCTCAACGTCTTTCCGATTGAAATTCCACCGCTGCGCGATCGCCCCGACGACATCCTCCCTCTTGCCGAACGCTTCTTGAAGCTCGCCCACGGCAAGCACAAGTCGAAAGCCTGCCGGTATTCGACTCAAGCGGCCGAGGCGCTGAAGGCGTATCGCTGGCACGGCAACGTTCGCGAACTCGAGCACGCGATCGAACGCGCCGTGATCCTGGCCCCGAACGAAGAAATCGGCCTCGATGATTTGCCGCCGGAAGTCAGAACCGCAGGCGGGGCCGGACCGACGATCCGCCCGCTCGACTCGGTCGAACGCGAACATATCCTCGGCGTCTTCGCGGCCTGCGGCGAAAATCAGGTGGAAACGGCGAAGGCCCTCGGGATTGGACGCAATACGCTGTGGAGAAAACTGAAGGAATACGGCGCCCCGAAATCAGAGGCGACGGAAAAAAAGAAAAAACTTAAAAGGAAGTAATCACGCGGCATTTCCGTTGCTTAACAGGCTGAGTATGGATTCCATGCTGAGCCTTCTAAAATCGCACCCGTTTTCGACGGACCTTCACCCCGATCACCTCACGAAACTCTCGCGCCTTTGCCGGCCGACCCGAGTTTATGCCGACAATTATATTTTTCGAGAAAAGCAGCCCGCCGACCGTTTTTATCTCGTGCATTCCGGGAGCGTGATGCTCGAGAGCGAACAACCGGGGGCCCGGGTCGCCCCGATACAAACGCTGGAAGCGGGGAAATTGCTCGGCTGCTCCTGGTTGTTCGAGCCCTATCTCTGGCGTTTCGACGCCCGCGCCCTTCGGCCCACGGAACTGGTCGTCTTCGAAGCCGACGCCGTACGGAACCTACTGCAGGAGGATCACGAACTAGGCTATCAGGTTCTAGTCCGTTTGGTTCGGGCGACCTCCGAACGCCTGGATGCCACGCGCTTTCAAATGCTCGGGCTCTATGAACGGGGCGCGCAGTAAACCGATTCGGAAATAGTGTTTCTCCTTTAGCAACAATAGTGCTAGGATGCGGGATTGATGAGTTCCCGCGCCAAGCTCACGCTCTTTTTCGCGATCATTCTTTTCCCACTCGCCTTCGCGACCGCGACGCTCGAAGTCGGGACCCAGAGGACGAAACGCATGGAGTTCTGCGCGTCCTGCCATGTCATGACGCCGTTCGTCGCGGATGCGAAGAACCCCGACAGCGATTTTCTCGCTTCCAAACACGTTTCCAATAAATGGATTCCTCACCAGCAGTGCTACAGCTGCCACATCGACTACGGCTGGTTCGGGGAGGTTGACGCAAAGGTCCGCAGCGTGCGGCACGCGTTCGCCTTCTACATCCAAAGGAAATACGAACGCCCGACGTTGTACAAACCCTTCCGCTCCAAGAATTGCCTGCACTGCCATGAAGGCGGAACCCAGTTTGAAATCCAACCGGCGCATGCCGAGATTAAGGCCGATCTCAAAGCGGGAACGCTTTCATGTCTCGAGTGCCACGGACCGGCTCATCCTGGAGGAAAGACATGATTCCCCCGCTGTGTCGACTTTCGCTGGCATTGGTGCTGTTTGCGACGATTCTGGGACTGGCGGCACTGTTCAAAACGACCGCTCTGACGCTAGGGTTCTTCGGCGGGATCGGAATCCCTTCCTACGGCTTAGCCGCTTCTCTTTATGTTTTCGATGTTTTTCGAGATCTGAAGAGACACGGCGTTCTTTGAGCTTGGAAGAAGTTATTCACCGACTGGGTTTGAACCGAGTATTGGGGATAATTTCCAGCCAGCGCCGCTTTCGCGCCTCAGCCTCCCGGTAAGGACCGGGATCGTAATCTTAAGGAAAACGGTGTAGAGCAGCATCCCGAACGCCCATATCCCGGCGCAGACCAACCATTCGTTAAGGGTCGGATTGTATTCGACGATGTCGCCGACCGGGGTCGGGATGAAAGCAGGGATGATCAGGCCCATCCCCTTCTCGATCCAGATGCCGATGATCGAAAGCGCGCAGGCGAGGTCCAGGTACTTCAAGCTTTTGGACGCGGGCAGCATCAGCAGCCCCAGCGCGACGGTGTTAAGCGCCATCGCCGTCCAGATCCACGGGACCAGCCCGTTGTAGCCATGCAGCCCGAAAAACAGATATTTCGCCGATGCCACATGGGCCGAGTCGGTATAGAACTCCTTGAAGAGCTCGCAGAACAGGAGAAAGACGTTGATAATCATCGACACCTGCACGATCATGCGCAGCTTTAACAGCACCGCATCCTTCACCTTGTAGTCGGTAAAACGGCGGATCACCTGCAGCGCGATGATGATGAACCCGGGTCCCGCTGTGAACGCCGAGGCCAAAAAGCGGGGCGCAATGATCGCGGAATTCCAGTACGGCCGCCCGCCGAGCCCCACGTACAGGAATGCGGTGACCGTGTGAATGCTGATCGCCCAGAAGATCGCGACGAACACGAACGGGATGTAGAACAATCGCGTGGGCTTGGTCCCTTTGTACTCGCAATAAATCAGGTAGCCGCAGATATGCGCGTTGAGCGCGAGATAGCCGTTGAGGACGATCACGTCCCACGACAGCATCGACATCGGCCAGTTGAACTTCCCGATTCCGGGGATGATGTGCGTGAAGCGGTCCGGCCGCCCGAGATCCACGGTCACAAACAGCAGACACATGACGATCACCGCGACCGCAAGCAGCTCGCCCAGAATCACCACGTCGTGCAGGTCGTGATCCCCGTAGACGTAGGCCGGAATCACCAGCATCACCGCCGCCGCGGCCATTCCCACCAGGAAGGTGAAGTTGGCGATGTAGAGACCCCAGGAGACCTCCGAACTCATCCCCGTGGTCACGAGCCCGTACGCCAACTGCTTCGCGTACGCGTTGAGGCCCAGAAGCGAGACGACAGCCAACGCGGTCATCCACGCGAAGTAGCGCCAGTCGCCCAGCAACGTCTCGCGCAGGGCGCGCAGCACGAAGACGGAGTAGTCGCGGAGTTCCTCAAACATCGAAATAGTAGTAGAAACGCGGCAGCGTCCCCACCTCCTCCTTCAGGATGTACACCCGCTTCGTCTCGAGAATTTTCGAGATCTCGCTTTCCGGGTCGAGGATGTTCCCGAATTTTCGAGAGCCCGTCGGGCAGACCTCGACGCAGGCGGGATACTGCCCTTTGCGCGTGCGCTGCATGCAGAAATGGCACTTTTCGACCACGCCCTTCTTCTTCGGGCGGTTGCCGAGGTAGGACATGTTCGTGTTGATTTCCTCGGGCTTGATCTTCGGTTCCGCGAAATTGAACACGCGTGCGCCGTACGGGCACGCGGCCATGCAGTAGCGGCAGCCGATGCACCAGTCGTAATCGATGGCGATGATGCCGTCCGGCTCCTGCCAGGTCGCCTGCACCGGGCAGGCCTTCACGCACGGCGCCTTTCGGCATTGGTGGCACTGCACCGGCATGTAGTAGTGATCCTTCGTCGGAACCGTTTCATCCTCGTAGAGGTGTTGCGAAGACTCGACGTTGATGGAGCCTTTCTTCATCTTCAGCACGCGGATGTACTGCACCTGCGGCTCGCGCGACTGGTTGTTTTCCTTCATGCACGCGTACACGCACTTGCGGCAGCCCACGCAGCGGCCGATGTTCAGCGCATACGCGAACTCCACGCCTTCGATCGGCTTCGGGTCGCCCACCGTCGCGTCAACTCCGAATTTCTTCTTCACGCGCACGCGGGTGCGCTCAAGTACGGCGGCCATCTCTTCCTTGGACAATTCTTTGTAGTGCTTCTGGAAGAATTCCTCGAAGCTCGGATAATCGTCCACCTTCTTCAGCGGCTCCAAGGCCGCCGCGGTGGCCCCGACCGCGCCGAGCGCGGCGAGTCCGGCCTGCAGAAACGTGGAGCGCGACACGGTCCGGCTGTCGGGAAGTTCCGGCCGTTCCGGAGGGGATTCGTCGCTAATGCTCATCGGGATGCCCCCCTTTGGGTTCGTGCGGAATTTCGTGCAGCCTTCGAGGAGGGCCGGCAGGCTTCATCGGCTTGAACATCGGGGAATGCGGATCGTGGCAGGCGATGCACTGTAGCACCTCGCGCTTGCCTTGCTTTAAATCCCAATAGCCGCTGCGGCGTCCATGCGAGCCGGCCTTCCAATCGCGATAGATCGGACCGTGGCACTTGGAGCAGAGTTCGGCGACGTCCTTGTACGCGATCCTCTCTCCGCCCGCGCCGGCGAAGGAGTCGAAGTTCTTGTTGTTGTGGCAGTTAAAGCAGAAGCGGTTTCTCTTCTGCGCCGCGTGTTCCAACTTGATCGTTTCGTGGAACTGGCCCTTGTCCTTGGGGTTGCCTTCGAGAGGTTCCGAATGGCAGGTCGTGCAGGCCATGCCTTCGAATTCCAACTTGCCGCGAATGCGCCGCACGGGTTTGGGATCGTACCACTCCTTCGGGATGGCTTCGGCCTCTTTCACGGGGGATTCGTGCTTCGCGGCCTGAGAAAAATAAAGACCGAGGGCCACAAACGCCGCAAACATCGCGATACCCATCTTCATATCTACTATCTAATTAGCAACACTTTCGCCCAGCAAAGGGCTGGAAAAAGAACATGAAATAGGGGCGGCCCCGAAGGGCCGCCCCCAATTTTTGTTCCTCTCTGGGAGAGCCGATTAGAACTTGTAACTCATGCTCATCCCTAGACTATGGAATAGATACGTCTTGATGGGATCCGCTCCGAGAAACATCGAAGAGGTGCCCATCACCGTCGGGATGTCGGTGTAGGCGAAGTCGTTCGCCTGGTACCGATCGAAGACATAGTTCGCCGCCAGCGTCAGGTTCTTGGTGAACTTGTACTGACTGCCCGCCTTTAGGGTCTGCCGTACCCGCCGGCTCGTCTCGAGCGGCGTCATCGTCGAGTTCCGGCTTCCGAGCGTCATCGGATCGCCGTTGGAACGCGTGAAGGTCAGGTCCACGCCGATGTTGTTCTTCATCTTATCCGTGGGCCGATGCGTCACGCCGCACCCGATGACGTTCGTATGCTCGGTAAAGCGCGCGTCCCAGCGGTCCTGCACGCGCTGAGCCATGAGCCGGTCCGTACCCCCCGCGCCGAAGATATTCGTGCGGGTGTCGGTCTGGGAGGAACGCACGAACTGACGGTGGAAGTCGTACTCATAGAAGAAGTCCGCGTCCACATTCTTCGTCACCGCGAAGCTCGTGTCCAACCCCACCGACTGATGCCGGTCGCTGAGCACGCCGAACAGGTCCGGATAGATTTCCGGCCGTCCGCCCGTCAGGTCCTGGTTCTTGCCGCCGCGGTATTTATCGTCGGTCATTCGCGCGCTCAGGTTCACGGTCGCGTCCCCGGGCATCCACTGGACCTGGACCCGGCCCTGTTGGCGATTGCGGTCCGCGACGTCCGGGCGCATCAGACCCGGGGATTCGTTGAAGTACACGACGCCCCCGGAAACGGTTTTGGGGTAATGCTGATAGTCCCAGCCGTTGGCCCTGCGTCCGCTGACGAGGTAGCCGAGATTGACCCAAAGATTCTTCGCCGGCTTGATCGTAAATCCCTGGTTTACTTCGTACTCGACACCCTTGTCCACTGCGCGGGTCTTTTTCATGTACTTGCGGCTAACGCTGGTATTGCCGCTCAGCCAAGAGGCGAAGTCGTATTCCGTCTTAACGCTCGTCTTGTCGTCGCGGAACTGCTCCAGCGTCGGGTTGATCGGCGTGGTCTCCGCGTGCCAGTTCTGATCGAACACCGCCCAGCCCGGGACCGTGTATTTCTTGCTGCCGTTCTCCATGATGTACGCCTCATGGATAAGGGAACCCCGCAGCCAGTCGAAGGGACGGGAAGTCAGTTTGGCCATGTACGTGTAGACTTCGATCAATCCCTGGACGTTCGGATCCGGCCGGCTGTCGAGCGATGATGCGTCGAAGGTCAGGCCGTGCGTATTCGCCTGAGCGGCCGCCGGCGCGCCCGCCAAGCCGTTGATGTACGGATTGTTTGTATAGGGCATCATCGGATTGAACGAACTCCAGCGCTGATAGCCCCCTTCGAAGCCCAGACGCGTCGTCCGGCCGAGGTTCACGCCGCCTTCGACCTTCATCATGTGCGCCTTATTGTCCGGCGCCATCGCCATCTGCCCCTGCGTCGATCCGTCGCCGTTCACGTAATGCGTACCCGTATACTGCGGCGTCGTCCGCTTCGGATTGTCCCAGGTCAGGTCGTAGAGGGAGTTCGAGAAGTCCTCGAAGGTATAGTCGAACTGCAGTTGGTAATTCCGCTTTACAAGCTGCAAACCGAGCGTACCCGAGGTCGTGTCCTCCTCCACCGGCGCAGCGAGCTCGATCGCGTTATTGAAGCCGAAGGCGGCTGCCTGCGGACGGGTCCCCGATTTTTACAGTGCTCAACCTCAAATCCGATTCATACGCGAAGCGTAAAGAAGAGAAAAAGAACAACTCTTCCCCTATAGGACAACAAAAAACCGTCCCGCTCTTAAAGGCTGTGCGTTTTCCGGCTGAAAATTCATTTCCGCTTAAACGCGAGATGGCGGTCTCATATTGGAACTTGAAAGCGCAAATTCTCCGTTCTCAAGCGGCCCTCGACTCTGGATGCGAAATCCATCCGTTCCCCAAAAGCCCAAGACCCATCACGAGGAATTGGCTGGCGGAAAACACGATCAGCCAGAACGCCGCCTTATCCATAAACCCGTAGGAATGAAGGCCGACCCCGAGCATGTTCACGCCGAACCAGGCCATCGCGGTCACCACGTTGGCGAACACCGCCGAAACCATCAGCCCGCGCTCGCGGATCAGCCCGGCAAAGCGGGCGTGCAGCACGACGGCGAGCCACAAGACGATGAGGAGCGCGCCGTTCTCCTTCGGGTCCCAGCCCCAGAACCGACCCCAGCTTTGATCGGCCCAAATCCCGCCCAGCACGGTGCCGACGAAGCTAAACAGCAGCGCGAAGCAAATCACGCCGTAGACCATCTGCACCAACGACTTGCGGGTCTTCTCCGTCAGCTTGCCCAGAGCCCCGCCGATTAAATAAACATGCGCCAGCGCGCCGGCTAGAAACACCGAACTGTAGCCGATTGTGATCGTCACGACGTGGGTCGCCAGCCAGAAGTTGGAATCGAGCACCGCCTGCATCATCTCCATGGTGTCGCCGCTCATCGCCAGGTGATGCGCGATCACCAAGGTCGCGAAGCCGACGATCGCCGAAGCGGCCGACCCGATGCCGTTCTCATGCCAATACTCCAGCGTGAGGCCGATGAGCACCGCCCCCCACCCCACGAACACCGCGGAGGAGTAGAGATTCGTCACGGGAGGGCGTCCGGCCAAAACCATTCGGGCGATCATGCCGACGGTATGCACGGCAAACGCGACCCCGACGAAGCTGAACGCCGCCCGGCGCGTGGTTTCCCCGCCCTTGAGCCAAAACAAGGCGGCTGCGAGAAATCCGAAGACGTAAAGCGCCATCCCCTTCGTGAACAGATCGAGTCGGTTGAACAGCGCTTCATGACGCGCGTTGGCCGCGGGCCCCGGAGCCAACCGTTGGGCGAGGGCGTGCGCCGCGGCGGTTTCCCGCCGAAACCCTTCCTCGTCCCCGCTGCGGAAGGCGTCCATCGCGTTCCAGTAGTGATCGACCATCGGGGATACGGGCTTCCCGTCGAGGGCATCCATCAGCGCCTCACCGGGATTGCGCCACTGCTCGGGCTTTTCACCCGCCGCCGGAGGAATCGGCCGATACAGCGAGACTTCGGCCAGGCCCCGGTAGCGGGCGAACGCCTGCATCGCGCGCTGCATCGCCTCGGCCGAGCCGTCGGGGCCGCCGGCGCCGTGCGCGGCGAGCAGGGGCCCGGCGGCTTCGAGAGTCGCGCGGTATTGCGTCAATTCTTCCCGGTGCATCCCGGATCCCTCCAGACGGATCGAATTTTTCATCCGGTGATACAACTCGAGGCGTTCGTATAAATTTACGACCGCCCGCTCGAAGCGCGTCCGAAGCGGGGGGTCCACGGATTCGGCGCGAGCGTACTGCGCATCCAGCGCCTGAAAACTCGGCGCGATCGACGCAAAGGAATGATAGCGCCCGGATTCGCTCCGCTTCCCGATTAAACTCAACACATCCGGATCGTCGATGCGAAACGCGTCGATCTCATCGGCCAGCACCGGGTTCGCCGAGGTTGTCAGCAGCCACCCGGTCGGACTGAGCCGCCGGCCGGTCATCTCAACGCTCTGCTTGCCGCGAACGACGAGGATCGTGCTTCGCGCGACGGAATCGAGGGGCTTCACCCGTCCGCCGTGAAGCACGGGAAGCGCGCCGAAGGCGGTCGCGTCGCGCTGATCGGACGGAACCCGGAGACCGGAAAGCGCAAACAGCGCGGACAAAACGGCGACGGCGAGAGGAATTTTGGATTTCATGAAATTTTCCCTCCTCCGGCCGGTTTGAATTTGGAAATCATCAGGCCGAAGTGCACGCACAGTCCGAGGGCCATCAAGACGAAGGAGATGTAAGGCATCAGCCAACCCGGGTTCTCCACGACTTGAAGGACCGAGAGCGTATCGTTTTTTCCGAAACTCGATTGGTAAAAGGTCCTTCCCATGTAGCGAAGCGGATGATTCATATAGATCAGCGCGTCCCGGTCCTCTCCCGTCGCGGGGTTTTGCAGACGCACCGCGCTCGAGAAGTTCTTCGGGATGTTCGTTCCCGGATAGCGATCGTGCGTGAAATCCTTGAGCGTCAGGGTGAACGGGAGGTAGCGTCGCAGCGGGCGCATCTGAAGCGCAAAACGTTTCCCTCCCGCCTCGAATTCCTGAATCCCATCGATGCCCGCCCAGACAAGCCAGACCCCGAGCGGGCGGTCGCCCTCGAGCACCTCGATGAAGGCCGCCGGAAGGTTGCGGCGGTCGTCGCGCGAGACGGTCGAAAGGCGTCGAAGCACCATCGACGCGCCGATTCCGCGATTCGCGGGGGAAGGCGGCATGTTGGGAGCGTTCGGCCGGGGACCCGCGTCGGCGTTGCCGTGGAAATCGGCGATGCGGAGCCGGAACGGCCATGAAGCATGAGACAGCATCTTTCCGGACCGGAGCGAATCGGTCGGCACGGCGAAGACCGTCTCGTGCGCCGAATCCGAGCGGTCAAAAATCGCGAGTTCGCTCTTGCGCGGGCTCGAGGCGAAATTAGCGCTCTGCCCCTCCTCGAAGACCAATTGAGTCTCGACGGCGAAAATGCCGGTGGTAAATTCGCCGAGCACCAGCAGGACAAGCCCGATATGAATCAGCCAAATCCCGGCCTTGCTCCAATCCCGCCGCACGCGCAGGAGCATCGACGCGAGAACGTTGAGCAGCAACAGCAATCCGACGGCCCCGCCCGCGGGGAAGATCGGAAGCCGTAGAGGGCCCGAACCCGGCGCCCAATAAATAAAGGCGCTCCGAAAGTATTTATCCACCGCCGCCCAGGTTCCTAACTTCACCTGTTCGAGCGTGCACATCACCACGAGCACGATCAAAAACAGCAGAGCCGCGATCGCGACCTCCAACGAAGAAAGAAACCCGAGAGCGGGATTCTTCTTGTCGAAAATACCGGGGACATGCGCCGCGGCGTCCGCGCCCGGGGTTTGGGAAGAGGCCTTCTTGGATTTTGTTTTCATGGCTGGACATGGTATCCGGTTACGGTTTTTATGTACTGAGCGCGTTCGAACGCGGTCGGATCGGGACTCGAGATCTGGCTCATGCTTCCGTGCATCTGACGAATGGACGCGTACTCCCGCTTTTCCATCCATGCGGTCAGTCCCGCGAGTACCGTCGCGATGTGCCCGGGTCCTCTGCGGAGCAGTTCCGCCGCCATCATCGCGACGTCGGCCCCCGCCATCACGACCTTCAGCACGTCGTGATGATCCCGGATGCCGCTGCTCGCGGCCAGACTGACGTTCACACGCTTATGAAGCAGCGCGATCCAGGTCAACGGCAGACGAATCGCCTGAGCCGTGCTCAGGACCAAGTTCGGCCGTACCTCCAGGGTTTCCAAGTCGATATCGGCCTGGTAAAAACGATTGAACAACACTAATCCGTTCGCGCCGGCCTCTACAAATTGCGCCGCGATATGCCCGACAGAACTGTAGTAGGGGGCTATCTTCACGGCGAGAGGAATCTTGATCCCGCCGCGCACCTGGGCCGCAGCGGCGACCGCGTCGGCTTCGACCGCCCCGCCCGACACTCTCGCGTCGCCGCAGATTCGGTACAGGTTAAGTTCCAGGGCGTCCGCACCGGCCTGTTCGATTTTTGAGGCGTAATCGGTCCACCCTCCCGGAGTCGACCCGTTTAGGCTGGCGATCACGGGAATCGAGAGCGCATCTTTCGCCCTGCGCACTTTTTCCAAATAGTCGTCGGGGCCGGCATGGAATTCGATGTCCGGCAAATAGGTCATCGCTTCCGGGGAGCTTTCAGAACCGCTTTCCAGGTAATGATGCAGCGACCGCGCCTCCGACTCGATCTGCTCCTCAAACAGGGATGGGAGCACGACGGCCGCCGCCCCGGCGTCCTCGAGGCGCTTGAGTCCGTCGAGTTCCTCGGTCATCGGACTCGCCGACGGTACGACGGGATTCTTCAGATTCAATCCGAGGTACCGCGTTTTAAGATCCATGACCGCCTCCCGTGAGTCCCCGCCAACGACGCTCGACGTCTTCCTTCGCCAATTTGAGCAGGACCTTGGCCTCCTTCGGGCTCGAAACCGTCAGCATGCGGTAGCGCGTTTCGTTGTAAATGTAGTCCTCCAGTCGCTCGGTTTTCCGCTTGGAATCGAGCTGAAGCGGGGCCAACCCTTCGGCCTCCCGGCGCGGATCGTAGCGCAGAAGCGGCCAGTAGCCGGTATCCACCGCGAGCTTTTGCTGCCGCATCCCCTGGCGCATATCGATGCCGTGGGCGATGCATTGGCTGTAGGCGATGATCAAGGAAGGTCCGGGATAGGACTCGGCTTCCACGAGCGCCTTGACCGTCTGCGTGTCGTCAGCCCCCATCGCGATGCGCGCGACGTAGACGCTGCCGTAGCTCATGGCCAGCGCGGCGAGATCCTTTCGCGCGGTCTGCTTGCCTGAAGCCGCGAACTTCGCCACGGCGCCGCGCGGGGTCGCCTTGGAAGCCTGCCCGCCCGTGTTCGAATACACTTCGGTATCGAGCACGATCACGTTGACGTTCTTCCCGGAGGCCAAAACGTGGTCGAGGCCGCCATACCCGATATCGTAGGCCCATCCGTCGCCGCCGACGATCCAAACGCTTTTGCGGATCAACGCGTCCGCGAGCGCCTCCAGCTCGCGAGCGGAGCGCGCATCGCTTTTCTTGAGCGCCTTGCGCAGCGACTCGACGCGCGAGCGCTGCGCTGCGATCTCGGCGTCGCCGTTCTGGTCGCAGTCGAGCAGGTCCTGGAGCAGCGCGTCGGGAACTCCTAATTTCTGGCCGCTCTTGGCGAGCAGCCGCACGGCGTAATCCCGCTTGGCGTCGTAGGCCTCCCGGAACCCCAATCCGAACTCGGCGTTGTCCTCGAATAGCGAATTCGACCACGCCGGTCCCCGGCCGTCGGGGCCCTGAGCCCACGGCGTTGTCGGAAGATTCCCTCCGTAAATCGATGAACAGCCCGTCGCGTTCGCGACGGCCATCCGGTCGCCGAACAACTGCGTCAACAGCTTCAAGTACGGTGTTTCCCCGCATCCGGCGCAGGCGCCGGAGAACTCGAACAGCGGACGCTTCAACTGGGACCCCTTCACGCTCCTCACGTCCACCGAACCGGGCTGCGGATCCGCAAGGGCGTTGAAAAACGCCCACCCCTTGCGCTCCCGGTCGCGGTGCTCGGAATAGTCCGCCATGTTGATCGCCTTGAACTTCGACTCTTCTTTGTTTTTCGCCGGACAGACTTCGACGCAGAGGCCGCAGCCGGTGCAGTCCTCGGGGGCTACTTGGACGGTGTATTTCGTCCCATCCGGAAAATCCCGGCCCCGCCAGTCGAGGCTCTTAAATCCTTTGGGGGCGCCCTGAAGCGCCGGAGAAGGATACGCCTTCGTTCGAATGGCCGCGTGGGGACAAACGATCGAGCACTTGTTGCATTGGATGCACCACCGCTCATCCCAAACCGGAATCTCGACGGCGATCCCGCGTTTTTCCCAACGGGAAGTCGCCGTCGGATAGGTCCCGTCGCAGGGCAGAGCGCTGACCGGCAGCGAGTCTCCGCGGCCCGCCAAAATCGGACCGGTCACCGCGCGCACGAATTCCGGCGCCTCCTTCGGAACCGGCGGCCGGAGGGTCTGGTTCGAGAAATCCGTCTTGGAAACACGTGCCTTCGCCAGATGCGCAACGGCCCCGTCCACCGCCTGGAAGTTTCGCTCCAGGACTTCACGTCCCGCCCGCGAGTAGGTTTTTTCAATCGCGGACTTCACCCGCTCCTGCCAATCCGGAACCAGTCCGGTCAGGTGGAAGAAGCACGCCTGCATCACCGTGTTGATGCGTCGGCCGAGTCCGACCTTTTGCGCGACCCGGTAGGCGTCGACGACGTAAAACTTCAGCTTCAACGCCCGCATCCGCTTTTGACTCTCTCGCGGCAATCGAGAGAAAGCCTCCGCCGGCGACGCCGTCGTATTGAGCAGGAAGGTCCCCCCGGGAGCGGCGTGCTCCAGAAGGTCGGTACCGTCCAGGAAGGATTCCTGGTGGCAGGCGAGGAAGTCCGCCTTGTTGATCAGGTAGGAACCGAGGATCGGCTTCGGTCCGAACCGCAGATGAGAAACGGTGCGCGAACCCGATTTCTTCGAGTCGTAGACGAAATAGCCCTGCGCGTGCAGGCCCGTCTCCTCGGCGATGATTTTAATCGAATTCTTATTCGCGCTGACCGTGCCGTCCGAACCCAAACCGAAGAACAGCGCGCGCGTCGTGCGGGGATCCTCGGTCGAAAACTCGGGATCCCAATCCAGAGAAGTCCCGCTTAGGTCATCGCGGATTCCGATGGTGAACCCGTTCTTGGGCGCCGAGCTATCAAGTTCCGCGAACACCGCGGCCGCCATTCCGGGTGTGAATTCCTTGGAGGACAGTCCATATCGGCCCCCGATCACGGTCGCCGAGCGTGATTTGTCCGAGGCCAGCGCCGCCACCGCGTCCAAATACAACGGTTCCCCGGGGGCGCCGGGCTCCTTCGTGCGGTCCAGCACCGCGATTTTACGAACGGTTTTCGGAAGGGCCGAGAGGAAGGCCTCGACTCCGAACGGCCGGTAAAGCCGGACCTTCAACAGTCCGACCTTCGCCCCTTTCGCGTTGAGCGCGTCGACGGTTTCTTCCGCGGCCCCGCACCCGGAGCCCATCATAATCAGCACCCGTTCGGCGTCCGGCGCGCCCGCGTACTCGAAAATCCGGTAGCGGCGGCCTGTGCGTCGGCCCAATTTGTCCATGGCGCGCTGCACGATGCCGGGCGCCTCTCGGTAAAAACGGTTGACCGATTCACGCGCCTGGAAGAAAACGTCGGGGTTTTGCGCGGTGCCCCGCATCATCGGGCGCTCGGGGTCCAGGCCGCGCAGGCGGTGCGCGCGCACGGCGTCGGCGTCGATCAAGGCGCGAAGATCCGCGTCCTCGAGGAGTTCGATGCGCTGAATCTCGTGAGAGGTCCGGAATCCGTCGAAGAAATGGAGAAACGGAAGCCGCGTCTCCAAAGAGGCGGCGTGCGCGACGAGCGCAAGATCGTGCGCCTCTTGAACGGTGTTGGAAGCCAAGAGAGCGCAGCCGGTTTGACGCGCGGCCATGACGTCGGAGTGATCGCCGAAAATGGAGAGCGCCTGAGCCGCGATCGACCGGGCGGCTACATGCAGGACCAGCGGGGAAAGCTCCCCGGCCGCCTTGTACAGATTCGGGATCATCAGCAGCAAGCCCTGGGACGCCGTGAAGGTCGTGGTCAGGGCGCCTATTGTCGCGGAACCGTGGATGGCGCCCGCGGCGCCGCCCTCGCTCTGCATCTCCACGATGCGCGGGATGTTCTCCCATAAATTCGGCTTATGAGCGGCGGCCCAGGCGTCGGCTAGTTCGCCCATGCCTGAAGACGGGGTAATCGGATAGATCGCGACGACCTCGCTGAGCGGATAGGCCACGCGTGCGACCGCCTCGTTGCCGTCGAGGGCAGCGAGGCGGCGCTTGGAACCGGCGGTTTCTTTAGGGCGCGCTTTCATGACGCCCTTTGCATAGCAACACTCCTGCCGGTTTAGATTTTCTTCATTTTTCTCGCAAGTTTCTCCTTTACCGCGGCCTGAGCGGCGGCGAGCCGGGCCGCCGGGACCCGGTAGGTCGAACAGGAGACATAATCGAGTCCGACCTCATGGAAGAACTCGATCGAGTCCGGATCTCCGCCATGCTCCCCGCAGACTCCGAGCTTGAACTTCGGGTCCTTCTTGCGGGCGGCGTCCACCGAGAAGCGCACCATCCTGCCGACTCCTTCCCGGTCCAAGGTTTGAAACGGATCGCGGGGCAAGATCTCCTTCTCGAGATACGCGTCGATAAACTTGCCGTAATCGTCCCGCGAGAAGCCGAAGAGCATCTGCGTGAGGTCGTTCGTCCCGAACGAGAAGAACTCCGCGGTCTCGGCGATTTCGCCGGCGACTACGTCCTCCCCCTGGGCATTGGGCAAATACTCGCCGTAGAATATTTTTTCGCCGGTCCCCGGATCCCGCGTAAATCCCACCCCGGTCCCGGATTCCTCCCCCATGTTGCCGAACACCATTTTCTGCACGTTGCAGGCGGTCCCGAGCTTGTCGGAGATGTTGTTCGCTTTCCTGTAAGCGAACGCGCGCGGGTTCTTCCACGAACGGAACACCGCTTCGACGGCCGCGATCAGTTGCCCCCGGGGGTCTTGAGGAAATTCGTCTTTTACCATCACGCGATACGCGTCTTTGTATCGCTCGACGACGCGCTCCAGTGATTCTTCATTCAACTCCCGGTCCGAATGGACGCTGACGCGATGCACCTCCGCCTCCAAAATCTCCTCGAAGCGCTCCTTCCCCGTTCCCTTCACCACGTCCGAGAACATCTGGATGAAGCGGCGGTAGCTGTCGAGCGCGAAGCGGCGATCACCGGTCAGCGCCGCGAGTCCTTCGACGCATTCGTCGTTGAGGCCAAGGTTCAGAATCGTATCCATCATCCCGGGCATGGAAAATTTCGCGCCGGAGCGCACCGAGACCAGAAGCGGGGATTTGGGATCGCCGAGGCGTCGTCCGGAAGCGTCTTCCAGAGCCTTCAACGCTTGATCGAATTGAGGCCGCAGCCGGGGGACCGCCTTAAACAGCGCGGCGTCGCTCGAGAAGTAATAGCTGCGGCACGCATCGGTCGTAATCGTAAAACCGGGGGGCACCGGGGCGCCGGAGCGGCACATCCCCGCCAAGGCGGCTCCTTTGCCGCCCAGCAGATCCTTCATGTCCGAACGGCCCTCGGTCTTGGAATCTCCAAACGAATAAACGAGTTTCACATTGGCAGCCATAAATCCTCCGATACTCCGGGCGGAGCAACGCCTCTACCAACTAAATGCCTTTTAAATGCTGCACTATTCAAGAGGGAACTTTGAGCCCGGGAGCGTGTCCAAGGAAGATGCGCGAATACAACACTTCCCGTTTCTTCGACCTATTAGACCACCGGCCGCTGCTCAATTCCACGGAAGAGGTGCGTCTCGCGCGAAGCCTGGCCTCCGGACGGCGGCGCTGGAAGACCTTGGTGCTCTCTTCCCCGGAGGCCATGCGGGAAATGCTGCGCTGGCGCACGCCTCTTGCCGACGGCCGCCTCCCCGCGAAGAAACTGATGCCTCGGGGGAAAACGACTCAGCGGCAGCTCCAGCAAATGGAGAAGCGATTCGCAGCCGCGGCGGCCTTGGTCGAAAAAGATCTCGACCGGATCGCGGCTCTTAAGAAGCGGCCGACCGGTCGGGAGCGCGATCGCGATATCAAGAACCTCCGAGCGAAAATGCTGAAAACCGCCGCGGCGCTTGGCCTCAGCGACGCCCGGATGAAGCGTCTCGCCGAGGCGGCCCGGAGGAGAAACGCGAGTCTGCGCAAGGTCGAGGACCGGATCCGGCGCGACGAACACGCCTTGGTCGAATCGAATTTACGACTCGTCGTTTCGATCGCCCGTCGACAGCTCGTCCCCGGATTCGACCTCTTCGATCTCATTCAGGAGGGAACGCTGGGACTGCTGCGCGTGGCGGAAAAATTCGATCCGGAGCGGGGCTGCCGGTTTTCCACGTACGCGACCTGGTGGATCCGTCAATCCATCCGCCGCGCCATTCAAGAACAGGAACGCAGCGTACGGCTTCCGGCGCACATACGGGACCTGGTGCAGCGCGTGGGGAAGGCGGTTGAGCGGCATTGGCAAAAGCACGGGCGCGCCCCGCGGGTCGGAGAACTCGCGCGCACCCTGCGAATTCCAGCCGTGAAGATCGATGCCGCCCTCGAAGCGATGCGCGATCCCGTTCCCTTCGATTCCGCGCCGGCGACCGACGAGGGGCTTCCGCTCGAACAACGCCTGGCGGACCGCTCCGACGCGCCGCACGACCGCTCGATCTTCGAAAATCTCCGTCACCGCGAACTCGATCGGGCACTCGAATCCTTGCCGGAGCGCTCGGCTGAATGCGTCCGCATGCGCTTCGGTCTCGACGGGAGGCCGGAACACACTCTCTCGCAGATCGGCCGCCGCTTCTCGATTACGCGGGAACGCGTGCGCCAGATTCTCGAAGATTCCTTCGAGACAATGCGCCTGCGCCCCCCCCTCGAAGACTACTACGAGGCATGAGTACAGGGACCTGGTCCCTACTATTGTTCGCGGGCGGCTGCGGTTTTCCTGTCTTGAGCGGCGCGGAAGCGCTTGCGCTCGGCTTGCACTTCAACGAAAAGCGCGTCGAGTTCCTCTACCGTCTTATTGAACTCGCCCGCGCGTTCGATCTTGCGGACCTTGGAATCGTATTCCAGGAAGTCGAGTATCCTCTTGGCGTCGGAGGCGGCGAAGTCCGTCCACCAGCCGTAAACGACGGTCTTGCCGTGCATGCGGCGCATGAGGCGATCCCAATCGTCGCGCTTGACGACGCGGCTGTTGATCGGACGCGCGAGGGTGTGGCATTGCGCGCAGACGAGACGGAAGACCCGGTAGTTCGTCTGCTGCTGCTCCGGATACCCCTCTACGTTGACGAAGTCCGCGCCGAGGTCCCCGGGCTTTTGGGCCGCGAGTTGGGTGAGGGAAAACGTCGAAACCGGTTCCGGCTCCGGAGCGGGATGGCAGGCGGCGGCAATAACGGCGAACGACACGATCGCGATCGTTTTTTTCATCGGTTCCCCTCCACGGCGCAGAGGACCGCGGGGCCGGACCCGATTCTAACCCAGCAGTCGGCCGCCGCGCTCTCGAGCAGACGGAAAGCCGGGGCTGCGAACTTCAAGCGCTCGTCGCGCTGACGCTCCACCATCCGCTTCAAATCGTCCAAATCGTACAAGTAGACGCCCTCGACCTCCGCCGCGTCCGCGGCCACGTTGCGCGGCAACCCCAGGTCGATCACGAACAGGGGGCGTCCTCCGCGCGCAGCGACGGCGCGCGCGGCTCCCGCGCGGTCGAGCAGCGGCCGACTCGCTCCGGTCGAGAACACCGCGACGTCGGCGTTCGCGAGCGTGTCCAGGACGCCGTCGAAGTCCACCACCGTCCCTCCCAACTCCGCCGCGAGGGCTTCGGCCTTTCCCCGGGTTCGGTTGGCCACGGAGATGCGGCGGACGCCTTTGGCGCTGAGGTGCCGTACCGTTGAACGGGCCATCGCGCCCGCGCCCAAGACCAGCACGCTCAACCGCCCTTCGTCGCCGAAAATCTTGCGCGCCAAAAGCGCCGCGGCGCCCCCGATCGATCGGAATCCAAACGCCAAAGAGGTCTCCCGGCGGATTCGCTTCGCCGCTTCAAGCGACTTCTGAAAGAGGATATGAAGGGTACGGCCCGCGGTGCCGACCGCCACGGCTTCGGAGTAGGCCGCGCGGACCTGCGCCAGGATTTCCGTTTCCCCGACGATCCAGGAATCAAGACCCGATGCGACGCGGATCAGATGCCGGGCGGCGTCCCGCCGATGCCGGAGATAGAGGTAAGGGGACAGATCCCGCCCGGCCGCCTCCTCGAAGACGCGAATCGCCGCTTGGGGATCACCGCCGACGCCGTAAAGTTCGAAGCGGCTGCAGGTCGCCAAGAGAGCCGCTTCACTTAAACCCAGGAGTTCGCGCAAGGCGCCAACGTCCCGGATCCCTTTCGCCAATGCTTCGCGCACGGCGACAGGCGCCGTCAAATGACTCAACCCGACGACCCATAGACCGCTCATGACGGCGTCCCCCCATAGGCGTGCTCGAAGGCCTCCGCCGTCTGCGCGCGGCCGGCCTCGCCGAGACGCTCCTGCGCGTCCAACGGGAGAATCTCCTCAACCAAGGGAAACAGCGTCCGCTCTTCCTGCTCCAAATGTTCCTCCAGCACCGCAATAAAATCGCTGGTGGCCACCAGTCGCCTGAGCCGCGCTTCGGGCGCCTGCAAGGACTCGAGGAGCTCGCCGATGTGATGGTGCACCGTTTCGTGTTCTTTGTCGAAATAGTCCAGAACTTCACCCGAAACCGGCTTTTCGGACGAGGAGAGCGCGGGAAAAAGCAGGTCATGCTCCACCTCCTCATGCGCGGCGAGAAGGGGCAAGAGATGTCGGAGGGAGCGATCCAAGCCGGCGTGCCCTTCCGTTCCATCCTTCTTAAGAGAATCCCGCATGGCCCGCAATGTTCTTCGGAAGGACTCGTGCTGCCGCCGGAGAAGTTCGGTGATGGTCATGCGATTACTCGCTAAGCAACGGTATTTCCCTTTGGAACATAGGAACAGGACGGATCGGGTCCGAAGGGACTCCCCGTCATGGCAAAGGCCCTGGCACGCGAGCCGCCGCAAATCCAATTGTACTCACAGCGACCGCACTTTCCCTGAAGCTTTTCAGGATCCCGCAAATCCTTGAACAGCGACGCCTCCCGGTAAATTTCCGACATCGGCCGCTTTTGGACATTCCCCGCTGACACCGGAAGAAATCCCGAGGGATACGCGTCTCCCTGAAAATCGACGAACGCGAATCCTTTTCCCGCGTTAACGGCCGGAGATTTTTTCATCTCCCCATCGGCGAGCGATTGGAATCGGTAGAGTTGCTGCGCTTCGGTCAATTTCACATGGAAGCCCGACTCCTTGCGGACCTCTTCGAGGCGCGCGAAAACGCGCTCGAAGTCTTTGGCCGAGATGCCCTTCATATTGGCCCCGCGTCCGGTCGGGATCAGGAAGAAGACTTCCCAAAATACGATGTTCTTCTCCTTCACGAACGCGATCATATCCTCCAGATAGGGAAGGTTCCATTCCGCGAAACAGGTATTGATTTGAACCGGGATTCCCGCCTTATGCGCCCCCTCAATGCCCTTGACGGTTTTTTCGAACGCGCCCGGAACCCCGCGGAAATGGTCGTGGGGACCGGCGACCGGAGCGTCGACGCTGAACGCGACTTGATCGCATCCCGCGCGCTTGATCGACGCGAGGCGCTCGTCGGTAAGGTTCTCGGTCGCGGCGGGAATAGTTCCCATGCGCAGGCCGATTCTCTTCCCGTAGGCGATCAGATCCTCGAGATCCGGACGGTTGAACGGATCTCCGCCGGAAAGAATGCAAATCGGAGTCCCCATCCCCGCAATGTCGTCTAGGAGAGTCTTCCCTTCGTCCGTCGTCAATTCGCGCGGATCACGCCCGAGTTGCGCGGCCGCCCGGCAATGACTGCAGGCCAGTCCGCAGGAACGGGTGATTTCCCAAATCACCAAGAGCGGGCATTTGTTGTAGTCGACCGAGTCGATCTTCGGCCGACCGATGCCTTTTGGATGGACGCCCGGGATGCCCGTTGGATGACCGCTCATGACAACGCCTCCCGCAATTTGGGAAATAGAATCGTATCTTCCCTTCTGAAATGGTGATCCAACAGATTTCTAAATCGCCCCAATCGTTCCACCAACTCAACGACTTCGGTCGGCGACGCGCTGCCCGGGGACAAACCCTTCAAATCCGAACCGACCGCATCCAGCTCAATCTCTATTTTCCGATGCTCGTCCAGGAAATACTCGGGGTGTCCGGTGCGCGGCGTTGCCCCCAGAGCGGCGTACACCGGGAGCAGGGATTCCTCTTCGAAACTCGAGTGCTGCCTGAGCGCCCGCGAGAAGGCAATGAAGGTCGACAACGCGCCGGAAGGATCTCCGGCCACGAGGGACTCGGAAATACCCTTTAAACGAATCAATAAATCAGGGTGTTCCCCGGCATGCGCCTCAAGCGCTCGCAAGGAGAGTTTTGGAGAGGAATCTTTCATGGCACTCTTTTTATTAGCAACGAAATTGCCGATACTCACGCCCGGAGTTCTCGTTCTTGCGGTGCCGGCCCCGTCTTGACCCCGCCCTCGCAAAGCGGTCCAATGTCCGCGTGACGAGCCCGGAAAGCATTTTCATAGAAGGCGACAGCACCCATCGCATCCACGTCGCCGATTGGGGCGGAACCGGTTCGCCGCTCCTGCTTCTGCACGGGATGGGCGCCCACTCCCACTGGTGGGATCCCGTCGTTCCGGCGCTGACCGGCAGCTTCCGAGTCTACGCGATGGACCTTCGGGGACACGGCGAAAGCGATTGGGCGGAGCCCCCACGGTATTCGCTGCGCAACTATACGTGGGACATCGAACACGTTCGCCGCCATTTCGGTTGGAATTCCTTCCTGCTCGCCGGGCATTCGTTGGGCGCGCGCGTCAGTCTGCGCTACGCGCGTGAACATTCGGGACGCGTCGAGCGCCTGATGCTCCTTGATTTTCTCGCCGCGGTCCGGGAGGAAAACGAAAATAAGTACGAGCTCAAAATGAAGCGTCGTCAGCCCACCTATGCCGATCGCGATCTGATGATCCGCCGCTTCCACCTTCAGCCTTCCGGAACCCGCGCCCCGCGCGAACTCCTGGACTCCATCGCTGCAAACAGCGTTCGGCAGCTCGAGAACGGCCGCTGGAGCTGGAAATTCGACTGGCGCGCGTTCTACATGGAGTATCCCGCGGTATGGGATGAAATCGCCGGGTTCGAATCCCCTTCCCTCGTGCTCCGGGGAGAAAAAAGCACGGTGATGCCCCGCAGCGCCTACGACAAAGTGCTCGACGCGCTTCCCAACGGAGTCGGCATAGAGATTCCCGGGGCGCACCATCACGTCACGCTGGACGCGCCGATGGCCGTCGCCCGCCATATGCTCGAATTCAGCCTTCCGTCTCTGGGCGCGGGCGGCTTTTCCTTTTAGACAAAAAACCCCGCGCGGGCGTACGCCTCGCGCGGGGTTTTCTTAGCTAGGACGCCGCGGCCTTCGCGCCCTCGAGCGCCTGCAGCATCTCTTCGATGTCCGTGAACTTTTCGCGAATCTTGCCCTTATCCTCTCCCCGTTTGATCTCGACCGCGTCGAGAATCTTCCAGTCTTCGAAACGAACAAGACGCGGCTGCTTCGCGAGCAGAAACTTCTCCGTCTCATCGGAGCAGGGAACCGCGCACGGCTTGATCGCGCCGGCCCGGAAGTCCGCGAGCAAGTTCTCCACCGTCGCCTGGGAATCCGCGCGGTTCGTGCCGATGAGACCGGAAGGTCCGCGCTTCGACCAGCCGACGACGTATTCCCCGGAGGAAACCGCCCCTCCCGGCGCCGCGAGAACCCGGCCGGCCTCGTTGGGGATGCGTCCCGCCTTTTCATCGAAGGGAACTCCCGGGATTTTCACGCCGAAGTATCCCACCGAGCGCAGCACCATTCCAACCTCGAGCGTCTCGAACGTTCCGGTGCCGCGGCATTTGATCCGGCCGCCGTCCTCGTAAAGCTCATTCTTCTCAATCTTGACCGCCCTGATGCGGCCGTCCTCTCCAAGGATCTCCACGGGAGAGGCGCAGAAGCGGAGCCGAACCTTTCGGTCCTTCGTCCCTTCCCCGCGCTTGGCGACTTCTTGGAGGAACTCGACGTTCTTCTTCTCGTTCGCGTCCACGCCCTTGTCCCAAGCCGCCTGGGACGCAGCGTCGAGTTCGGCCTCTTCCGGGAGGATCACCAAATCGCTGTCCGCGAGTTCGTCGATCTCCGCGATTTCCTTCGGGGAAAACGCCGACTGAAGCGGTCCTCGGCGGCCCAGCAAGTACACTTCCTTCACCTTGCTGCGGCGAAGGGCCTCGACGGCGTGATCGGCCATATCGGTCGTCGCGAGCGCCTCGGGACTCTTCACCAGCACGCGCGTCACGTCGATGGCGACGTTGCCGATTCCGACCACGGCGACGCGCTCGCAATCGAGATTGAATTCCTTGCGGCGATGGTCCGGATGACCGTTGTACCAGCCGACAAATTCGGTCGCGGCGTAGCTCCCCGCGAGGTCCTCACCGGGGATGCCCAGGTTCCGATCCGACTCGCAGCCGACGGCGTAGACGATCGCGTCGTAATGGCGCTTCAAGTCCTCGACTTGAAGATCCCGGCCGAGCATCACATTTCCGAAAAAGCGGAAACGGGGGTCCGAAGCGGTTCGCTCATAGACCTTCACGACGCTTTTGATCTTTTGATGGTCCGGGGCGACTCCTCCGCGCACGAGACCGAACGGAGTGGGCAGGCGGTCGATCATATCGATGCGCGCGTCGATCTCCTTATCCTTAAGAAGGGCTTCCGCCGCGTAGAATCCGGATGGACCCGATCCGACGACGACCACCCGCAGCTTTTTTTGATTCTCAGTCATTGTTTCCCCCATCAAGATTCACTTTGGACAGGCGCGAAGCGAGCGGGCGCTTGAGCACGGGCTCGAGAGACTTCGCCGCTTCGGTCAGCCGGTTCAAATCGATTCCCGTTTCACCCCCCTCGGCGGCGAACGCGTAGACAAGATCCTCCATAGCAACGTTTCCGCTAGCCCCGGGGGCGTACGGACACCCGCCAAGCCCGCCGGACGAGGCGTCGAAACCGGTGATCGCGAACTCGCGCCACGCAGTCAACGCGTTCGCGATCGCCATTCCGTAGGTATCGTGGAAATGGAGGAATATCTTTTCCGGCTCTACAGTCGCCCCCAGGGCCCGCAAAAGGGCGCGTACATCTTGAGGGGAGGCCCGTCCGATCGTATCGCCGATCGAAATCTCGTCGATTCCGAGTCCTAGGAGGGACTCGACGACCGGAAGTACCTGAGCCGGGGAGATTCGTCCTTCGTACGGGCAGAAAAATGCCGTCGAGACATAGGCTCTCAGCGGCAGCCCTGCGGCCTTCGTCTCACGGATCACCGGGCGAAACCGTTCGATCGACTCGGCGATCGACGCCCGAATATTCTTGCGGTTAAAAGTTTCGGAGGCCGCGGTAAACACCGCGATCTTGCCGGCCTTGGCCGCGAGCGCGCGTTCCAGACCGCGCATGTTCGGAACGAGCGCCGAATAGAGCACTCCGGGCTGCCGGTTCAGACGCGCGAATACCTCGTCGGAGTCGGCCATCTGCGGCACCGCTTCCGGGGAGACGAAGGCGCCCGCTTCGATTTCCCGCAGTCCCGATTTCGACAACGCGTCGACGAACGCCGCTTTGCGCTCTGCGGGAACCACCGCTCTCTCATTTTGAAGTCCATCGCGGGGGCCGACTTCGACGAAGCGGAGCGGATCCATCAAACGATCCAAGAGGGCTTTCGCTTTTCGAGAAACGCGGCGAGACCTTCCTTGCCTTCCCCAGAGGAGCGCGCCTTCACCAGAGTGTCCAACGACAGTTTCACGCGCTTGTCATGAGGAAGATTCGCCATTTTTTCCAGATACGCTTTCGAGAGACGCACGGCGTTGGGGCCGTTGCGCAGGATATCGCCGACAACGCGCGCCACTACCGCGTCCAACACGACGGACTCGGCGACCTCATGAACAAGCCCGACGCGCAGCGCCACGTCCATCCCGAAGAGTTCGCTGGTCAGATAAAGACGCCGGGTTTGCGACAGGCCGATCTTCGGCAGGACGAACGAGGAAACCACCGCAGGCAGAATCCCCAAACGGCACTCGGAGAAGCACATCTTCGCCTTCGTGTCGGCAACGACGATGTCGCACGCGGAAACAACGCCCAGCCCCCCGCCGTAGATGCCGCCGTGAATCCGTCCGATGACCGGAACGGGGCAGCGGTCGATCGCCTCGATCATGTTCACCAGCCGCATCGCGTCCTTGCGGTTCTTCGCGGGCGTGTACTCGCAGGCGCGCCGCATCCAGCGAACGTCGGCTCCGGCGCAAAAGTCGGGGCCTTCGCCGCGCAGGACGATCGCCCGGGTCTTTCCGGGCTGCCCCAACTCACGAAAGACGTCGGCGATCTCCTCGAGGGTGCGTTCGTCCATCGCGTTGCGCACTTCGGGACGGTTCAGAGTGACGGTGGCGACCGGCCCCTCAACGTCGATCAAAAGATGTTCGTAGCGCATGTTCCCCCCTACATCCGGAAGACCGGTGTTTTTCGGTCCGCGATCGGAACCTGACAGGCCGCCGAAAAACACAGGTCCAGCGTGTCCCGGGTCAAGGCCGGCTCAAGAATCCCGTCGTCCCAAATGCGGGCGCTTCCATAATAAGGATGGCCCTCGGTCTCATACTGCTCCCGGACCGGGGCGGCGATCTTCTCGGCTTCCTCCGCGGAAAGGGTCTGCCCGCGGCGCGCCAACTGTTCGCGCTTGATGATCGTCATCACCGATGCCGCCTGCTCGCCGCCCATAACGGAAACCCGGGCGTTCGGCCAGGTGAAGAGAAAACGCGAACCGAAGGACCGTCCGCACATCGCATAGTTTCCGGCTCCGTTGGAGGACCCGATCATCACCGTGATCTTCGGGACCGGGGTCGTGGAAACCGCCTGGACCATTTTCGCTCCGTGTTTGATGATGCCGGCCTGCTCCACCTGAGACCCGACCATGAAGCCCGTGATGTTCTGTAAAAACAGAATCGGTGTTTTTCGCTGAGAGCAAAGCTCCACGAAATGAGCGCCCTTAAGCGCGGATTCCGGCAGCAGAATTCCGCTGTTTCCGAGGATGCCGATCGTGCGTCCCCCGAGCTTCGCGAATCCGGTCGTCAGAGTCGTCCCATAACTCCGTTTGAACTCGTGAAAGCGGCTCCCATCGACGATTCTCGCGATCACCTCGCGCACGTCCCCGGGCCTGCGCAGGTCCCGGTTCACAACGCCGTACAGTTCGGAAGGATCGTACAGCGGATCTTCGGCGTTCGCCGCACGGACAAACTTCGGGAGGTTCAGGTTTTCGACGATTCTCCGGCAGAGCGCGATGGCTTCCTCGTCGTTCTCCGCGAGGTGGTCCGTGACGCCGGAAACGCGGCTATGCATCTCTCCGCCGCCGAGTTCCTCGGCGCTGCACTCCTCTCCGGTCGCCGCCTTCACCAGCGGCGGTCCGCCCAGATAAATCGTGCCGGTCCCGCGGACGATCACGCATTCGTCGGCCATCGCCGGGACGTACGCCCCTCCGGCCGTACACATGCCCATCACGACCGCGACCTGCGGGATGCCCATCGAGGACATCACCGCTTGGTTGTAGAAAAAGCGTCCGAAGTGTTCCTTGTCGGGAAAGACGTCCGCCTGTTTCGGCAGGAAAACACCTCCCGAATCGACGAGATAGAGGCACGGGAGGCGGTTCTCCAGAGCGATTTCCTGCGCGCGCAGATGCTTCTTGATCGTCTCCGGATAATACGTCCCGCCCTTGACCGTCGCGTCGTTGGCGACGATCACGCACAGGCGTCCCGCGACGACTCCCAACCCCGTCACGATCCCCGCGGCCGGCACCTCGTTTCCGTACATTCCAAAGGCCGCCATCGGCGAGAACTCGAGAAAATCGCCGCCCTCATCCACCAAGCATTCAATCCGTTCGCGTGCGGTCATCTTCCCGCGGTTACGGTGCAATTCGACGGCTCTTTCGGCGCCGCCGGCGCGGATGGTTTCCAAATGACCCCGGAGATCGTCCAGCAATCCTTGATGGAATTTCACGTTCTCCTGGTAGTCGGCGCTCGCGGCGTCGATCCGGGTCTCGATCGGGGGGGTTTCGAAGGTGTCGGTGCTCGGGCTCATACGGGCATCTTACAAAAGACCGCTTGCGATCGTCGCTTCCGCTGAAATCCGTACTGCCCGAAGGGCCTAGGCTCGATAGGCCCTTTTAGTCCTCGCGGTAGGCCCAAGGCCTGAACATCCTTTCACTATGGTGGCGCCAAGGAGGGTTCTCTTCGCGATGCTGGCGGCGGCTCTTCTCTCCGGGAGCGCTTCGGCGGAACGCCCGGATTCCTTCGACTTCGAGTCCGCGGAGGCCTCCGTCCCCCCTTCCCACTGGATCGACAAAGCCTGCGGCGGAGAAGGCGTTCGCTTTTCGGTCTACGGCTCTAAGACCGATCAGGCGCTCAAAGAATTCGGCTCCGCGATGGATCTCCCGTCCCCCCGGCCCGCGCTATCCCCCACGCACGATCGCGACGGGAACGGCGCAATAGAGCGGCTGCGAATCGCCAAGGCCCAGGAAACCTTCGGCATGTCCCCGTCGGAACCATCGGCGCGGGCCTCTTGGGATTATTCCAATTCGGACCCGAAGCAGGGAGCCGCCTGTCGGCTCAAGCTCAATCACTTCGTTCGCAAGTACGGGAACCGGCTGCAGTTCTCGAACGCCCCGACCGGGTTCTTCGCCGCGCGAAAACCGTTCAGCCGTACGGTGACGCAGCGGGTGAAAAAGCTTTCGAAAAACCGGATTGCGTCGAACACCGTTCGGCGCGACGGCTTCTACGACGGCTCCGCGAACGCCCCCGAACAATCGACTCAAGCCGCATCCGGAGGGATCTTCGGTTGGCTCTTCGGCGGCGGCTCGCGCTCCTCGTCCGACGCGATCCGGGAGGCATCCGCGTCCCCTCGGGCCCAGCCCTCCTCCCTGCGTTCTCGCTCGGTTCCGGGCCCGAGCATCGAACCGGTCCGGAAAAGCTACGGCGAAGAAATCATGGACTGGACGCGCGACAAGATCGCGGCCGGATCTTCCGCAATTAATTTTCATCTGAACCGGATCAAGGACTGGGTCGTCGCGAAGTCGGTCACCGGAGGGAACTACGTAAGCGAGAAAATCGCCAACCAACTCGTCGCGTGGGCGAAAGCGCTGGGACGAAAGATCGTCGTCAACTCGGCCTCGCGCAAAGGCGGCGCCGACTATTCGGACGTCCACAAAACTCACCGCGGAGGGGAAACCGATATACACATCGCCTCGGCGCGCGACGCGGCGGTCATGATCGCAACGGGAATCCAAACCGGCGCCCGCATCGACTATATCGGTTATACCTATAAGACGGCGCTGCTCGCCGCGGCCAAACAAATTTACGGACCGACCAGCGCCGTCTATCGCAAAATGGCGTCCCCGAATTTCATCAAGCCGCTCAAAAAGCACACGACCCACCTCCACGTCGATTGGGGATGACACCCTCCCCTTCCGGCCCATACTGAATTAGGACTAAAGAACCTTCTGTCATTCCCTAAAGTCCGTATTCCGTCCAAGGGCCATGGTGTTTAATGCCTTCGTGCTCAACTTTAAACAGATCCTTCCCACGACGCTCGGGCTGCTGATCGCGCTGCAGCCCGCCCTGGTCCAGGCAGGTACCGTGGCCCAGATCGCGCCTCAGGCGCTTCCCACGACGTTCGCCAACGCGGCGGCCGCGATGATGGGAACGCACGGAACGGGTGCGCCCGCGCTGTTGCCCGCAATCACCTCGTTGGGAATGCGGGGCTCTTTGGTTCTTCCCGACGCGACGATTCTCCCCTCCGGGAACGCCTCCGCCGCCGTGTCCGCGGCCGCCGTCTCGGCGCCGACGCTGTCCGCGCCCGCCCCGATCGCCTCCCCGGCTGCAGCCATCCGGAAGGCTCCGGCCTCCGTCGGTGCCTCCTCCTTCCGCGCGCCCGACGGGAAAACCGCCCCCGCTGCGGCACGCGAATCGGCTTTCACCCGCCGCGTCTCGGCCCTCTCAAAAAGCGTTTCCGCCGCCGGTGAAAATCTTCCGAAACTTGACTCCGCGGCCGCCCGCCCCGAAGCCGCGCGCCAATTCGCGCTGTTGACGGAGGGCCCCGCGGCGACCCGCGCGCCCTCGACCGATCCCGTTCCTGTCTCCAAGTCGCTCCGCGCGCTGCGGGGCGGATTGTCGAAGCCCCTAACCGCGAACGCGGCGGATTTGGAACCTGAAGTTTTCCGCGCGCAAGTGGAACCGGAAAAACCCGCCCCGGCCCCAGCGGACAAGGCAAAGGGCTGGAAACGATTCTTCACCTTTAAGATTTTCAACGACCCTGACCGCAACAACGCCTATTGGCGCTTCTTCCTGGGCGAGCAAAGCATCATGGTCGGGTTCTACATGTATATGGTCGCCCTGCCGTTCTACATGCAGTCGTTCACGGCGAACGTCCTTCGAGACGCCGGGACCTTCGACCAAACGACCAAGGAAGCCCTCGCGGAACAGGTTCGACAAAGCCGGGCGCTCGCGCGCATCGCGCATTGGGTCGCGCAGGCCGTCGCGTACCTCGCCCTTCCGTTCTTCACCCGTGGAGATCACGGACCGCGGCGCTGGCTGACCTGGGCCTCGTTCGCCCGCGCCGGTCTCTACGCCGGAATTTTCGGAACCTTCTTCGCGACGGGGATTCTCTCCGCGCAAGCGTCGCTTTACGTCCTCCTGGGACTGATCGGCGCGGCGTCCTTCTTCCAGGGAATCGCGGTCACGATGTCTTCCGGGGCCTCGGCCCGAATCGTCGGCGACAAGAGCGTCACCCCCGGGGAGCGCATGAAGGCCAACTCCGTGCGCACGTTCGTCTCGGCGATCATCGCGGTCGTCGCTCCCCTGATCGCCGGGAAAATCCTCGGCATCGGCTCTCTGTTCGGCAAGGACGGCGGCGGGGGAGCGCTGATCTACGGAATTTACGCAGCGTCGGTCGGGGTGGCCGGTCTCATCTTCGCGACGATCAAAATGCTCGCCAAGAAGAAAACCGTCTCCGAAGCGACCGGACGACACGACGCGCTGGGTGTGGACGCTCAGACGAAAGGGTTTCTCGGGACGATCAAGGGAATCTTCGTCTCCATGAAGGAAGGGATCAAGATCGTTTGGGGAAACCGCTTCCTGCGAACGATGCTCTTGATCAACCTCGCGGTCGCGCTGTTCTCGGACCCGCTGATCTTCAACGCCCTCCCGCAGTTCATGGCCCAGGTCCTGGCCGCCGACCCCACCGCGAAAACGGCGCTCGGAGGATTGTTGGGTTTCTTCCTGGATTCCCCGGGAGGGTTGTTCGCGCTCCTGATGGCCTCCTCAAGCATCGGGTCGGCTCTGTCCGCGATGTTCGCCGAACCGCTGCGCAAGTTCCTAAAGCGCTGGTTCAAGACCGAGGAATCCCTGTCGATTCCGTTCTACATCCTCGCGGCGCTGGGAGTTCCCGCGTTTTGGGCGATGATCAGCTTCCCTTCGGTGTGGACCGTTCTTGGACTCTACGGGCTGCAGACGCTGCTCGGCGGCTTCATCGGTCTGACGATCACCGGGATTTATCAGAAGAATCTCAGCGCCTACAGTTCCAAGCAGATGAACCAGGTGCTCGCGGCCAGCTCTTTTTTGAACATCCTGGCGGCCATCGCGGCCACCTACGCCTACGGCTTCGTCCTTTCGGACATCCCGTTGACGACGATGCTCACGGTCGCGGCGATCGCGACCACGGTCGCGGGACTGCTGCAGGTCGCCGCGCCGTGGCTGATGTTCTCGAAGCAAGAGCGCAAGGGCGGTACGCCGGCGTTCAAGGCGATGGGGCACGAGCACGACCATCCTAAAGTCCCGCTCGACTCCAGCGCGACGCCCGACAACGTCACGGGCCCGCTCGACGTCAAATTGTAGCGACGGCGACGATAAAAAAGCCCGCCCCGGATGCCGGGGCGGGCTTTTTAATGAAGCGCAAGACTTAGGGAAGCGCGTCGATATGCGCCGCCAATCCCTTCAGCGACATGTAGACCGAGTCGGGCTTCTTGAAGGCCTCGCCCGGACCCCGCTTGGGGATCAAAGAGGCGACTTCGTCGACGTTCGTGACGTCTTCGCCGCGGCAGCCTTCATCCGTGCAGACGTTCGAGCGGCGGCAGCTGTTGGCGCTGTCGTAAGTGAAGTCGGTCTCCCCGCGAACGAGGATGCCCTCGACCATGCCGGAAATCCCGTTAAACACCGCGCTGCCGGAGTTTCCGCCGTAGGTGTCGAGGTTCGCGACGAAGTACCCGTTGCGGTCCGCGTCTCGGACGTAGGCGCCGCCTGCGATCTTCGTAGGTAGGCCAGCCGGGTGCCCGATGACGACCAAGGGAGTGCCCTTCGCCGGAACCCCGTCGCGCGTGATTTTAAGCGGAGCATGCCCCACCACCGAACGGTCCAGGCGGATCAGCGCCCAGTCGGGTCCGCTGCCCTGTTCGGTGCGGCCCACGAGTTCCTTGCAGCTGTACACCTCGCCGGCAGGCACGGAACCGGGGGTTCCTTTGTCCTTGTCGGTGATGCCGAATCCGAAAACAAACTTCGTCGATTCGCAGGCGCTCTGCGAACGCACGCAATGACCCGCGGTCATGATCAAATCTTCTCCGACCAGCGATCCGGAACAGAACGCGCCGGCGCCCTGATCGCGGAACGGCTCATCTTTGCAGAGACCGTAGCTGTCGCCGTAATTGGAGGTCTGCAGCGTCGCGTTTCCGCCGTCCATCGAAACGCCGCTGCCTTGAAACAACGCGACGGTCGAACCGGCCATCGCTTTGAGTTTGGGACTCTGCACCTGGTGCAGATCGAGACGATCATCGTCTCCGTAGATCACGTCGGGACGGGCTTGCGCATGCACGATCGCGGGGATCAGAGCCGCGCACAAGGCCGCTAGAGCGAAGAATTTCGTCCGCATACCACCACCTCTCAGTTGGAGTGTCCGACCTACAACCACCGGCTCCATTGGACCAATTGGGGAAAGTTTTGTCAACCCGAAAGACCTATCTTTTTTAGGCCCTTCAGCCCCCGCGCGAAATTGCTATCCTCTCGTCGATATGAAGCTCTTTTTCGCGGATACCGAAACCACCGGGCTGGACCCGGTCAACAACGAGATGTTCCAATTGGCCTTCATTATAGAGATCGATGGAACCGTGGCGGAAGAGGTGAACATCACCTTCCGCCCGGAGCGCTGGGACACCGTCAGCGCCGAGGCGCTGGAAATCACCGGAAAGACAAAGGAAGAACTCCGCGCCTACCCCCCCAAGCAGGAAGGCTACAAGAAGCTGATTTCGATTCTGGGCAAATACGTCGACCGCTACGACAAAACCGACAAAATGATCTGGATCGGTCAAAACCCCGATTTCGACGTCCGCTTCCTGCGCAACTTCTTTCGCGAACTGGGAGATAAATTCTTCGGCAGTTGGTGGGACGCCCGTCCGGCCGATCTCATCAGCCTCGCGGTCGCCTCGAAAACCCGCGGCGTTTTCGATCCCCCGAACTTTAAACTGGCGACGCTCGCCGCTGAATTCGGCATCGAGTTCGACGCCCACGACGCGCTCGCCGACGTCCGCGTCACCCGACAAGTCTGGCATCTTCTCGCAAAAAACATCACCCCCCCCGAAAATTTTACCGGGGTCAGACCCCCGTAAAGCTAGAATTCGTAGGCGGAGCGGTGTTCGGCGTGGGCGGCGATGTAGTCGAGGAAGTCCCGGTAGAAGGGATGGTTGGAAATCGTGACGCTGTCGCCGATCACGATGGAGAGACGGCGCGCGCGTGTGACGGCGACGTTCATGCGGCGGGTGTCGGAAAGGAACCCCACTTCTCCTTTTTCATTGGAGCGAACCAAGGATAGAACCGTGGCTTCCTTCTCGCGTCCCTGAAAGCCGTCAACCGTGCCGATCTCGAGGCCGGGGACCGAGAGGGCGGCTTTAAGGCGCTTCACCTGCGCCATGTAGGGCGTGAGCACCGCCAACTTTGCGGGCGGGATCCCGGCTTCTATAAGGATAGAGACGATTTTGAGGGTCAAACCGGCCTCCCCTTCATTCTCGCGGCTCTGTAGAAGTTCGTTAAGGGTCTCCTCCCAACCGGTCCCGGCGGTGTCGATAAAGATCAACGGTTTCGAGGTAAAATCGCCGGGCGAGACCCCCTCGAGTTCGTCCAAAAGATGGGCCTTCACCGAGTCGTCGGCGATCAGTTTCCCCCCGTAGAACTCCTTCGACGAGAAACCCATGATGGTCTCGTGCATCCGGTACTGCACGCGGAGCATCGTCTGTAAATCCCCGCGCAGCGTTTTCTGGAGGCGCTCGAACAGCGTAATCGAGAGTCCCCCCTCGGCGGCTTCGCGGGAATACAGCGTCGGGGGCAGTTGGCAGGAATCCCCCGCGAACACGGCCTTGGGACCTTTCAGGAGGGCGATCCACGAGAGGGGCTCCGTCGCCTGAGAAGCCTCGTCAAGAACGACGAGGTCGAACCCGCCGCGCAGATAGGTTGGGGAGATGCCTCCGTGCGTCGACAGCACAACTTGGGCCGACGCGGCCAAGCGCCTCGAGATCGCCAACTCAAGCTTGCGGGCCTCCTTCCACAGGCGCTGGGCCTCCCTACGCGCGAAAATTTTATCGTCCCCGCTCAACGCGCGGCCGCCTTGGCGCGCGAGCTTTTTCTGCAGGCGCTCGCGCCAGGCATCCATCTCCTGAACCTGGAGGAATTGCTCATCCTCCGCAGCTTGGGCGCGCAGGGTCCCGTGCCGAAGGCTTTCGAGCGTCCGGGCGGGATGCCCGAGACGAACAACGCGCAGGGCGTCCCCTCCCTGCGGGTCCATGAGCTTCTCGAGCATGTTGTCGACGGCGATGTTCGACGGCGCCGTCGCCAGGACGCGGAGTCCGCGCGCCGCGGCCTGCCGCACGATTTCCACCAGCACCGTCGTCTTGCCGGTCCCCGGCGGCCCGTGGACAAGATAGCAATCGTCGGCGGCCAACGCCCCGCTCACGGCGTTCTGCTGCCACTGATTCAACCCGGCGTTGAACCAGCCGAACTTCCCCCCGGGGCGGATCGTCGCGGGTTCGAGCCCGTGGAAGACGGCGCGCAGCCGCGCATGCTCCGGCTGCGTGCTCCGAGCGGCCTGATGCAGCGCCTTCAGCATCCGGCGGTGAGTCGCGTCGGAACCGAGAAGATCGATGACGCAGCGACCGGAAGGGATCGCCTCCGGGAGCCGCATGTCGACGGCCGCCGCGCAGCGGTAAGCGTCGACTTGATCGAGAGTCCCATCGACGAACGCCGGCTGCGTTCCATCAGGGAAGGTCAAGCGCACGTTGTCGCCCTGATTCATCCCGTGAAAGGGCGCCAGCGCTTCCCCCCGGGGAGCGCGGGAAAGGTGGATGCGCGGGTATCCGCCCATCCCCTGATCGATGCCGTCGATGCTCAGCCGGGTCACAGTCTTGCCCAGCGACTCACGAACCGGAAGCGGCAGACGCTCCAATTGACGGCGGTTCTCTTCCACCTCGGCCCGGCGCTCGATCTCGAGCAGCGCGCGCAAGCGGTCGAAATGCTCGAGAACGGAATCGTCTGTCATACGGGCCCCGATTTTATCAATTTGATAAGTTAAACTAAGGGAAATCGATCGCTATGGAACTTCGGGACTGGAAGAAACTTCTGACGCCGTGGAGAGCCGCGGGACCCTACGGGTACGTGGCGGACCCCGATGAACTCATCGGGGGCAACCGTGTTCGTCTTCTGCACGACGGGAAGGAAGCCTTTCCCGAAATGCTCTCGGAAATCGCGAAGGCCAAGGAAAGCGTCAACCTCGAAACCTACACTCTGCGCGACGACCGGACCGGCCGCCTCTTCGCGGATGCGCTGATCGAACGTGCCCGGGCGGGGGTGCCGGTCCGTCTGATCTTCGACGCCGTAGGCTCTTATCAACTCAGTGGTCGCTTCATCCAAAGACTTCGCAACAGCGGCGTCCAACTGCTTGAGTACCATCCGGTCGCCCCCTGGAGACCCCGCTGGGCTTGGGGCCGACGGGACCATCGTAAGATTCTCGTCGTCGATGGAAAGGTGGGCTTCACCGGGGGACTCAACATCGCTGATGAGTACGCTTCCCTCGACGGCGGCGGCGGGGGTTGGAGGGATATGCACGTCCGACTCGAGGGACCGGCGGCGCACGAATTCGAACGCCTCTTTCGATCCGTCTGGTTCAAGAAAACCGGACGATGGTTTCCCGCCGACGGAAGCCGCGCCGCCAAGGCCGGAGACTCCCTCGTACACGTCGCCGCGAACCAGGAATTCCTAAGGCGCCGATTCATCCGAAAGGCCTTCCTGCACGCGATTGAACACGCGCGGCGAAGGATTTCGATCGCCGTCGCGTATTTCATCCCGGACCGAACGATCCGCCGCGCGCTATACGACGCGGTGAAGCGCGACGTGAAGGTGGACATCCTCGTTCCGGAGATGGCCGACATTCCCGCGGTGAGCTACGCGAGTCAATTTCTCTACGAGCGGCATCTTGCGCAGGGAATCCGCCTTTTCGCCTGGTCCGGTCCGACCCTCCACGCTAAAGCGATCGCGGTGGACCGGATATGGGCGTCCATCGGGTCCTACAACATCACGCACCGCAGCCTGATGCATAATCTCGAGGTCAATCTTCACATCCTCGACCGCCGTTTCGCGGGAGAGCTGGACGACTCCATCCGCGGGGACGCGCTCCGTTCCCGGGAGGTCCGCCTCGACGAGTGGATCCTCCGCCCCCCCCTGGAAAAGCTCCGGGATCGCTTCTTCTGGCTCCTGCGATATTGGTTTTGATAGAGTAATTCGATGAAACTTTACCTGATGCGTCACGGAACCTCCCCGTCCACTCACGAGGCGGGCGTCAAAACCGATTTCGACCGTCCTCTCGCGGAAGAAGGCCGGGTGAACGCGCGCCGGGGAGCGGACTTTCTGTCGCGGAGCGGAGCCAAACCCTCAAAACTCCTCGCGAGTCCGTTAGTGCGCGCGCAGCAGACCGCTCGGATCGTGGCCGCCGCACTGAAACTGGAACCGTTCACCTACGAGCCCCTCTCCAACCAGATCGACGGGATGAGCCTGTACCGCAAAATCTGCGACGATTTTTCCGAGGAACCCGAACTCCTGCTGGTTGGACATCAGCCCCAGTTCGGAGAAACGGCGAACTACCTCACCGGCCAATATTTCGACTTGAAGCCGGCCGGCCAGATCGCCCTCGAAATTGACGCTCGCGGGAAGGGAGCCGTGCTCTGGGCCGCCAATCCGGGCGATTTTTGATGAACCCCGCGAGCGCGCTGCTCGCCGCCGCGCCGCTCGATTGGGAACGGCTCTGCGATGACGCATCCGGGCCCCGATCCACCAGGGAAAACCGGAGGATCAGACCCTCCGGTGGAGGACCCGACGACTTGCAAACCCTCGCGGAGGCCAAGTGGGGCCTCGGAGTCGATTTTCTATTCGGTCCCTCGGGACGCATCGGCGTATACGGCACTTTCGATTTGGATGACGCCGATTCCCATCCTTGGGACGGCGGCAACCTGCGCGCGATGTTTCTCTTTTAGCCCGTCCAGCGGCCCGCCGGGTTTAAGAAAGTTATAATACGCGATTCATGAGCTTCGAACGGCGGCACACCCCCGAAATTCCGCAGGACGCGCAGGGACCCTTTCGGCGCGTCGCTCACACGGTTCTGTATCCCCTCATCGGGGCGGGGCTCGGCGTACTCACGCCGGTCGGCGCGTTTTTGCTCCGCTATCTCCAAGCCGACCCGGTGCTTAAGATGCTCTGGGCGAGGAGTGAACTCGCCTACAACTCCGTTTTCTATCTCTACATGCTCATCGGCGCGACCATCACCATGATCCTCTTCGGATACGCGGTCGGGATTCTCAGCGAAAGCCAGCGCGTGCATAATCGCTCCCTGCGCGACCGCGTCGTCGACCTCCATCTGCGCTCGGTGACCGACAGTCTGACGGGCGCGTATTCTCACGGCTACCTCCAGGAGACGGTCGCGATCGAACTCGATAGCGCGATGCGCCGCCGAACGCCGCTCTCGGTGCTGATGCTCGATCTCGACGACTTCAAGAAGATAAACGACACGCGAGGACATCTATTCGGGGATCGCGTCCTCAAGGAAGTCACGGAAACGGTGAACATGAGCATCCGCGACGAAGACGTGCTAGGGCGCTACGGCGGCGAGGAATTCATGGTGGTTATGCCGGGCGCCAACCGCGACGTCGCCAAAACCGTCGCCGAGCGCATCTGCCGCTCCATCGCGCGCGCGCACATCGGCGACGAGGACGGCGGCGTCCGGGCGACGGTCAGCATCGGCATCGCAACCTTCGCCGGCGAAGGGAAACTGGATCCCCTGCGCCTCGTCGACGAGGCCGACAAGAAACTCTACGAAGCGAAACACTCCGGAAAGAACCGCGTCGTCGCCTAAACGGCCAAAGTGCAGCGGTCGTTGAGACCGCAGGAAGGGCAAAACGCGGTATCGGCGGGAAACTTCTTTCCAAGGGCGATGCAATCCGCGACGCGCTCGAGCAGGCGCTTCACGTCGGCCGCTCGCGCGCGGTCGTAGGGAACCGTCACTTTCCGGCCGACGGCGACGTAGTACAGAGACAGCCAAGCCGGATCGAGTCCCAACCCCTCTTCCGCCCCGAGCCCGTAAATCAACAACTGGATGTTCTCTTTGACTCCTTCTTCGTCTTTGACGTCGAGATGCGTCTTGTAGTCGATCACTTCGATCGACCCGTCCGGCCTCCGGTCGATGCGGTCGACGATTCCCCGCACCATATGCGGCCCCAGCGGAAAGAAGAACTCGCGCTCGAGATATTCGATCGTCCCTTCCCGTGCGCGGTCGTCCTCGAAAAACCGGTCGAGGATCTCCTCGCCCTTTCGGTACCACTCCATCTGGGCGGCCGGGTCCGGGAATCCTTCGTGCACCCAATTCTCTTCATAGGCCTGGTGCAGGTCATCGAGCGATCCCCCTCCGCTGCGCAGGTAAGATTCCAGCGCCCGGTGGATCGAAACCCCCAATGCGGACGGGGGAGTGTGCGCGGAACGCCAGCGATCCCGGTAGCGCAGTTTGAACTGCCACGGACACTCCAGGTAGCAGCGCAGCTGCGAATAGCTGATTTCCACCCCGATTTCGCGCGCCTGACGCTTCGGGGCCGGATTCTTTTCGAGCCAGTCGTCGACCCAGCTCACGACTGGGGCTTGTAGAAGGTGATGAAAGTGTCCCCGTAGCGCTCCTGGCGAAAGCGCGTCAAGCCGGGCGGCTCGCCCGGGTTCTCCTTCTTGTGGTGCTGCGCCGCCACCCAGGCGCCTTCCGCGAGGAAGTTCGCCTCGGCGATGCGCTGCAGAACGGGCATCGTGAGGGCGAGCGGCGTGTTGTCTTCGGTCCGATAAGGCGGTCCCAGAAAGACGATGTCGAATTCCTGCACGCCGCTTCGGAACGGGACCCAGGACAACGGCTCCGTCACGTCGGCGCGAAACGCCCGCCCGCGATCACCCCATTCGAATTTCGCCAGATTTTTCTCGATCGTCTTTAGGCAGGTCGGATGCTTTTCGCAGAAGACGACCTTTCCGGCGCCGCGGCTGAGAGCTTCCAGGCCGACTGCGCCGGTCCCGGCGAACAAATCGAGGAAGTGGCTTCCGGTCACCTTCGGGCGCAGGATGTCGAACAACGACTGGCGCATGCGGCCAGAAATCGGCTTAACCATCATTTTCTTGGAGACCGAGAGAATCTCCCGGCCGCGGGCCGTCCCCGCGATTATGCGCATCGACATGAACAGATTCTATCACTTCCCCTTCCACCTGGCGCAGGAACGCTCCGGAAGCTACGCTAGGGGCGTGAGCCTTTCGATCGCCTGCCTTTTCTTTCTCTCCGGCTGGACCGGCCTGGTCTACGAGGTATTGTGGGCGAAGTACCTCGCGCTCACCCTCGGTTCCACGGCCGCCGCGCATACCTTTGTGCTGAGCGCATTTCTCGGCGGCATGGCGATCGGCTATGCGGCGATCGGACGGGCCGCCGACCGTCATCCGAATCCGCTCCGGCTTTACGCGCGTCTTGAAGTCGCGATCGCCTTTCTCGGGGCCGCGGCGCCTTTACTTCTGGGGACACGCTGGGGGCTCGCGCTGATTCCGGTTTCCGCCGCACTGATGGGCGGCACCCTCCCCGCGCTGAGCCGCCTCGGCTCCGTGCCGCATCTCTATTTCCTCAACAGTCTCGGGGCCGCCTGGGGATCCCTTTGCGCGGGGTTTGTGTTGATCCCGCGTTTGGGACTCGACGCGTCCGGCTGGATCGCCGCGCTCGTCAACGTCGGGGTCGCGGCGGCCGCATGGCGACTCGGTTCGGCGCCGCCGCCGACGCCGCGCGCGCCTTGGCCGGAGCCCGCCTTGCCCCCCAGACGGATTTTCTACGCTGCTGCGGCGGCGTCCGGCTTCGTTTCCCTCGCTCTGGAAATCGCGTGGATCCGCTTGCTCGCTCTCATGTTCGGCTCTACCGTCTATTCCTTCTCCGTCATGCTCGCCGCCTTCATCACCGGAGTCGGGGGAGGGAGCCTCCTCGTCGGAACGAAACGAATCCAGCGCCTGCCGTCCCTTCGGACCTTGATCGTCGTGCAGCTCATCGCGGCCTCCGCGCTGATGGCGACGCTGCCTTTTTATGAGCGCATCGCGTTTCTCCCGATCCTGATCGACTCCTGGGTCGGAGAACGCAAAGGGATGTTCATGGCGTTTGAAGCCGGCAAGTTCGCGCTGAGCTTTCTCCTGATGGCCGTTCCCGCCGCCTGTTTCGGGATGGTCCCCCCGCTCGCGGCGAAGGCCGCGGTCCGAGACCCGGGGGAAACCGGAACGCGCGTCGGCGCGGTCTTCGCTTGGAACGCGATCGGCAACGTCGCCGGAGCTGTCTGCGCCGGCCTGTGGCTTCTGCCTGCGTTGGGCCTGCAGGGGCTTTTCCATTTCGCGGCGGCCTCCCTCGCCGCCCTTGCCGCCGGACTGATGCTGGCCGACGCCTCCCTGAACCGCCGTAGATTATGGGCGGCCTCGGTCGCGGCTGCGGCGGCTCTCTTTCTCGTCGCGGCGCCGACCTGGCGGCCCGGACAAATTTCCTTCGGGGGATTTCGAAAAAAGCTCCCGGACGGAATCCGCTACCGCGATTACCGTGAAATCCTCTCCCGCTTCGAACTGCTCTACCACAAGGACGGGCGGGAATCCACGGTATCGGTGGTCGGATACGGAGACGACCGCATCGCGCTTAAGGTTAACGGGAAGACGGACGCCTCCAACGCGCGGGATCTGCGCACGGAAGTGCTGGCCTCCCAGCTTCCCCTCCTGCTGCACGGCTCCGCGAAGGAACTCCTGGTCATCGGTCTCGGCAGCGGCGTAACCGTCGGAAGCGCGCTGACCCATCCGGTCAAACGGGTTTCTTTGGTCGAGATTTCCCCCGAAGTCGTCGAAGCCGAACGCTGGTTTCGAAAGGTGAACGGGAACGCCCTCGCCGATCCCAGGGTCGATACCGTCGTGGAGGACGCCCGATCCTTTCTGCTCCGCGGGGATTCCCGCTACGACGTCATCATCTCCGAACCTTCAAATCCCTGGATGGCGGGGGTCGGCACGTTGTTTACCGCCGAGTATTACGCGCGTGCGCGTCGCCGCCTCAAACCCGGGGGGATCATGGCGCAATGGTTCCACTTTTACGAGATGAACGCGCGCACCCTGCGCCTCGTGCTGCGGACCTTTTCCTCGGAGTTCCCGCGCGCGTCATTGTGGATCACGTTCACAGGCGATATTCTGATCCTCGGCTCCGATCGGCCGCTGGAAGCGAATCCCGCATCTCTTCCCGCCCGCATGGCCCGTCCGGCGGTCGCGGCCGATCTTGCCCGAATCGACATCCGCCTCCCCGCGTCCTTGCTGGCCCTGCAAATCGGCGGTCCCGGATCGGCCCGACGCATCGCCGGACCCGGGCCGCTCAACCTCGATCGGTTTCCCCGCCTCGAGTACGCCGCGCCGCTCAGTTTCTTCCGCAGGAGAAAAACGAACCTCCTTTTCCAACGCGACGACGGAGTCTCCCCGAAACGCAGAGTCGAAACCCTGCTGCGGCGCTATGTGGAACGGCGCGGACGTCCGCTCTCTGCCGAGGAATTCGCGGCGATCGACGAATACCACGGACATTATCGGTACCGCTGGCGCGCGGCGCTCGCCGAGGAATGGATGGGCCGCTTTCCAAAAGACCCTCGGGCCTATTTAGCCGCCGCGCGGGCGGCCGACGACTCGCTGCGGACCGCGCAAGCCCGCGCGTTCGTCGCACGCGGACTTAAACTTAGCCCCCGCGACGGAGCGTTGCTCGAGCGGGCCGCCTTCTACGCTGAAACGGCGTTCTTCCAAGACGGGAACCGGGACGCAGGCCCAGAAGCGCTCGCGCTGCTGGAACGTCTTCCCCCGAGCGTCGACGGCCGCACGCGCGCCGCGAAACTCTACCGTGCATTGGGCGAGTTCGACCGGGCCCTCGACCGATTGCGGGACGCCGGCAGGCTCGCCGATCGCGACGCGGCGCCGGACGCCGACGAGGTCTGGATGGAGGTGGCGTCGCTCGCTCTTGAACGCGACGAAGGAGCCATGGTCGTCGACGCGCTCGATCACGCCCTGAAGGCCAATCCCGAGAACCGGGACGCGAAGGAATTGCTCGACACCCTCCTCAAACACTTCGGGAAGTAGCGCCCGGGGCCTTGCCAAGGTCCGCGAATCGCTCTATTCTTTATAAATCAGCAACGGAATTCGGATACGCTAACGCGATGCCTGAAATTATCGTAGTCGACGACGACCCTCTGGTCGGCCAGCTGTCTCACGATTTGCTGACCGACGCCGGCTACGACGTCGAATTGATCCGAGACTCGAACTTGGCTATGGACGCCATCGCCCGCGGCCGGCCGAAGTTCGTACTGCTCGACATCCTCATGCCGGGCATCGACGGGCTCACGCTGCTCCATCAGATAAAGAACGACGAAGATCTGAAGAACACGCGCGTCGGCGTCGTTTCCGGAAAATCGTTTTCGGCCGAGATCAACCGCGCGAAGGAGTACGGCGCCGAGATGTTCGTCGAGAAGCCGTACGACGTAAAATCCTTTTCCGAACGGATTAAGGAGTTGATCGGAGAGCCCGGCGACGCGGATCGCGCGCGCGCCCAAGGGGCCGCCGAGGCCGCGATGTTGGAGGGAAGCGCCGCCGCCGTGCCCGGCGTGGAGCCGACCGTGCGCCTGCGCGCGTTCGGCGAAAACCGTCCCTCGTTTTTGCTGGAAACCGAAGGGTTGGTTCTCGTGCTCGACGCCGGAGAAGGGATGGCGGCTCTCGGCGAGGTTCTCGCCGCCGAGCAGAAAAACGATCTCTGGCTGTTCTTGACCGGGCACGGTTCCGATCAAACGGCCGAACTCGGTTTTTTCCCCCCGTTGCGTGCCGAGGGGGTCACGCTGCGCGTCGCGGGACCGCGCGAACCGGGTCGAAGCCTCGCCGATTTACTCCGCGACAGCATCAAGTCCTCTTTCGCCGCCAATCCCGCGCCGGTCAAGGCGAAGCTTTCCCTCCACGAACTCAAGGAAGACATCTACGAATTGGCGCCCGGAGTCCGCGTGATGCCGTTTTACGCGAACCATCCGGGCACGACGCTCGGATACGTGTTCGACGCCGCCGGCCGGCGCATCGTTTACTGCCCGAACGCGGAAATTTACGGTGAATCGGCCACCGCGCTGCAGGATTACGACGAGAAGATCGGCCGTTTCGTGCGCGGGTCGGATCTCATGATTCACGAAGCCCGCTACAGCGACGAGGACTACGAGGCCAACCGCAATCAAGGCCACTCGGCGCTGTCCCATGTCGTCGGCTTCGCCGCGGAAAACGAAATAGGACGCCTGGTGCTTTGCGGCTTCGACCCGGTTTACGACGCGGCCAAACGTCAAGCCCTCGAAACCCGCGCTCAGGAGATTTTAGAAGAACACGGCGCCGTCATCACCTGCCAGGCCGCGAAGAGCGGGCTGCTCGTAGAGCTGTAACCCGCTCCCGCATCCACTCCAGGTTCCGCAGGTCGTCGCCGGGCGGCATCTCCAAAATCCCGACGGCGTGCGCAAAATCCTCGCGCCCCAAGAGCGCGTCGATTCCCTCGCGTCCCAAGCGGCCGCGGCCCCAATGCCAGTGATGCTCCCGGTTGGAGCCGAGGACGGCCAGGCTGTCGTTGAGGTGGAAGATCGCCGTTCGGCCCGCGCCGAACGCGCCCTCGGCCTTGGAAAGCCACAACTTCATCCCCTCCCGGGAATCCAACGCCTCGCCGTGAGCCCAAGCGTGCGCCGTATCGAGGCAGAGCGACGCGTCGATGCCGGCCTCGGCCAACCGAGCGGCGAGACCCGCAAGTTCCTCTACGGACCCCCCCATGCGGCGGCCCCCGCCCGGAACGTTCTCCACGACCAAAGCGAGCCTTTCGGGAGCGGCCCTCTGCCACGCGTCGACCACGCCGGCGGCGAAAATCTCCGTCCCTTCCTCGAGCGAGGAACCCGGGGAGTAGGCGCCCATGTGAACGATCAGAAACTCCCCCCCCAGCCTGACCGCGTACCGGATTTCCCGTTCGAGCAATTCGATCGAACGCAGATGCCGGGGACGGTCGGTCGAAGCGAGAAAGGGAAGAAAACGGACGTGAATGACCAGCCGCTCAACGGGGCTCGCCGCGAACGCGTCGCGAAACTCGGCGAAGTCCTTCTCGGTCGGGATTTGGTGACGGCGGTACGGAAGCATCTGCATCGCCTCGCAGCCCAAGGATTCCGCCGTTTTGAGTGCGTGCAGATAACCGGGTCTGACGTCGCAGTGCAGGCCGAGCTTCACGAGGCCCGCAGCAGCCAGGAAAGAATCGCGGATTTGAACCGCGCGTACGGGAACCACCAAAACTCGGGCTGATTCGCCGGAAACTCATGAACGATCACCGATTGCTGTTCGCAGAACATCCGCAATCCGTCGTCGGAGTGTCTGCGGCCGAGCCCCGACTGCTTCATCCCCCCGAACGGCAGGGCGCAGACCGCGTAATGGGTGAGCAGATCATTGACGCCGACAAGTCCCGACTGCATGGAGACCGCCAAGGCTTCGCCGCGTCTGAGATCCCGCGTCCAGACGCTCGCCGCGAGCCCGAAGGATTCGTCGTTGAGCGCGCGCACGGTCGCATCGATATTGTCCACGGGGGAAACGGCCAAGAGAGGACCGAAGGTCTCTTCGCGCATGCAGAGCATATCGCCGGTCGCGTCAAAAACAATCGTCGGCTCCGCGACGAGACCTTCGCGGTCGAGCACCTTGCCGCCCACGACGCGCGCCCCCTTCTCCGCCGCGTCGGCCGCGTGACGCTCGAAAACCGCCAACTGTCCCGGGAAAATCAGGCGGCCCAGATCGGTCCCGTACCCGTCGTCCGCGTTTTGGCGAAGCGCTTTCAGTTCCGTTTCGAGGGCCTCGCAAAACTCCCGGTACGCGGGGCGCTCGACGAAAATCCGTTCGACCCCGACGCAGATCTGGCCGGAATTCGCGAAACGGCCCCAGACGGCCGCCTTCGACGCGCGCTTCATCGGAGCGTCCTTGGCGACGATCATCGGGTGCTTGCCTCCGAGTTCGAGCACCGCCGGGATGAGGCGTTCGGCGGCCGCGCGCGCGATCTTGCGGCCCGTCGCGGTCGAGCCGGTGAAGAGGACCATGTCGACGCCCTCGACCACCGCTTTGCCGACCGTCCCGCCCCCCACGCAAACCTGAAGCAGCCCCTCCGGAAAGAGTCCGCACGCGTTGAAGCGGTCCTCCAAGTAGAGGACGGTCTTCGTCGTCCACTCAGAGGGTTTAATCACCACCGCGTTCCCGGAGAGCAGCGCCGGCACCGCGTCGCCGAAAGGGATCAAATACGGCATGTTCCAGGGCGTTACCAGCCCCACGAGGCCGCGGGGCGCGTAGCGAACGTACGCGCGCTTATTAAACAGCACCCACGGCCTGGGCACGGCGCGGTCTCTGAGAATACGGTGGGCCCCGCGCGTGAAAAACTTGAGAATCATCTCCGCGGCGTCGAGCTCCATCGCTTCGATCTCCGCGCGGGGCTTTCCGGTCTCTTCACGGATCACGGAAATCAGGCGTTCCCGGTCCTTGCGAAGAAACTCGTGAAACGCGCGAAGCGCGCGGACCCGTTGGGAGAGGGAGTACGCCCGCCAATGGGCTTGAGCCTCGCGGCCCCGCCCCAAACGATCGGCGATCTCCTGCGAAGAGTGGTCGCGGACCGGGACGGAGTGGGGGACGGGATCGCGCACCCGGGCATTATAAATTTTCTTGACGCCCCGTTGAGCCGGAAGTATCCTAGGGTTTCCCCTGGAGGCCTTATGCTCGGAAAAGCCCTGCGCTACTGCGGCGATCACCGCGAACGGTTCGTCTCCGATTTGTCGACGCTCGTTGAAATTCCCAGCGTTAGTTTCCCGGGGTTCCCTAAAGAGGAAGTGGTCCGTTCGGCCAAGGCGGTCGCGGCGCTCCTGAGAAGGTCGGGACTGGAAAACGTCCGGCTGTTGAAACTGGGCGACGCCCACCCGTATGTATACGCCGACTGGCTGCATGCCCCGGGGAAACCCACGGTGCTGCTTTACGCCCATCACGACGTTCAGCCCCCGGGTCGCGAAGCGCTTTGGAAAAGCCCCCCCTTCAAACCGACCCGCCGCGGCGGACGTTTGTGGGGACGCGGATCCGCGGACGATAAGGCCGGAGTGCTGATTCACTCGGCCTCGATTGAATCGTGGATCAAGACGGCCGGCGCCCTTCCCGTGAACGTGAAGATCGTCATCGAGGGCGAAGAGGAGATCGGTTCGGAACACTTGGAGACGTTTCTCAAGAAACACGCGAAGGCCCTCGATGCCGACGTCCTCGTCCTCACCGACACGGCGAACTACGACACCGGAGTCCCGAGCGTGACGACGAGTCTCCGGGGACTCGTCGCTTTCGACGTGACGGTGCGCACCGCCGACCACCCGCTGCACTCGGGCATGTGGGGAGGCCCGCTCCCCGACCCCGTTTTGGCTCTTTCCAAAATGATCGCCTCCCTGACCGACGCCTACGGCCGGATCGCGGTCCCCGGAATTTACCGGGATGTCAAAGCGCTGACCGCTCTGGAACGGAAGAATTTTGATTCTCTGCGCTACGGCGAACGGGCCTTTCGCAAACAGACCGAGATACTTCCCGGCGTGCAGTTGGTGGGCGGAAAGTCCCAACCGGTCGTAAAGATGTGGCGGGAACCGTCCATTTCGGTGAACGCGATCCAGGCCTCCTCGAAAAGCGATCTATCCAACATCATCAACGAAAAAGCGTGGTGCCACGTCGGAATCCGGATCGTCCCCGACATGGAGCCCAAACGCTGCTCAAAACTGCTCCAAGCGCATCTGCAGCGGGTCGCCCCATGGGGCGTCAAGGTCGAATTCGGCCCCGTCACGGCGGCCAACTGGTGGCGCACTCCCGGCGAGGGACCCGCCTTCGACGCCGCCAGACGCGCTTTAAGCCTCGGCTACAAGAAGAAGGCGGTCATGATCGGTTCCGGCGGGAGCATTCCGTTCGTCGAGCCTTTTTCCAATGTGCTCGGCGGCGCGCCCGCGGTGCTGGTCGGGGTCGAAGACCCGTACACGAATCCCCATTCCGAGAACGAGAGCCTCCACCTCGGGGATTTCCAAAAATCCATCCGAAGCTCGGTGATCCTCTACGACGAGCTCGGGAAACTCGAGCCGTCTCGCCTAAAGGGATAGTCCGCTTCGCAGCAACGGCTCAAGCAGAAGCGAAGCGGCGATCGCGCCCAGGACGCACTCGTAGTAGAAAACAAACGACGCTTCTTCGATGCGCGAGAGCAGGCGCTTGCCGAACGCCGTCCCGGCGACGACGCAGGCGAGAAGCACGGCGAGCAGGGGGACGTCCCCCCGATAATCGTACCCGAGAGCCAAGAAGGCCGGAAGCTTCAGAAAATGCAGCCAGGACTGGCAAACCGCCTTCGTCGCGATCACGCGTTCTTTCTCGAAATCATCCCGCAGGAAAAAGGGAGCGATAAAGGGTCCGGTCGCTCCGACCCAGATCGACAGAAACCCGGCGGCAAGGCCGAGCGGAACGTACACCGCCATCGGCAGGTTTCTCAATTTCGGCTTAAACCGGCGCCAAACGAGAAAAATGAGAATGAACGCTCCGATTCCCGGCTTAAACCAGGACAGCTTGTCTCCCGACCATAACCACGCCGCGGCGAACATGCCTAAGGCCGCGGGAGGGGCGAATCGGAAAAATACGGGCCAGTGAACCGACTTCAAATAGGCGATCGACCGTGTAAAATTCGACGCCAGCTGCACGACGCCGTGAATCGGAACCACCGACGCCGGAGGGACCAGCAACGCCATCACGGCCAACAACGCAATCCCTCCGGCCATCCCAAGAATTGCGGAGACCGTGGAGGTCGCGAAGGCCGCGAGGGAAAGAACGAGAATGGAAAGGGGGCTCACCTCGAAATGCTAGCATGATCGAAACGGAGGTTTTATGCGCGCATCGTTTTTTTCCCTTATATTAGCCGCCGCGCCTCTGGCGGCGCACCCGGTCCAATCCGGACCCGAGGTCGTCTTCGACCTGGAACGCGTCGGCGACGGCGTCTACGCGGCCCTCTCCCGCCGTCCGGCTCCCCCCGCAGTCTCCAACACCGCCTTCGTCGTTCTCGAAGACGGGGTTCTCGTGGTGGACAGCCACATGAAGCCGGAGGCCGCGACAGTCCTGCTGCGCGAGATCGCGAAGGTCACGGACAAGCCGGTCCGCTATTTGGTTCAGACTCATCATCACGGCGATCATGTCGGCGGCAATCCCGCGTTTCCCGGCGCCATCGACATCATCGCCCACGAGAGCACGCGGCAAACGCTCGCCCAGTGGAACCCGACGAAGGCGCGCCTGCCCAATGCCGTCATCCGTGACGGGATCACGCTCTTTCGCGGCCGGGAAGTACGAATCAAATTCACGGGAAGGGGACACACCGCGGGCGACTTGAGCGTCTGGCTGCCCGCCGACCGTATTTTGATCGCGGGCGACCTCCTGTTCAACGGAGGCTATATCGGCTTCATGAAGGACGGATTCGTGGGAGATTGGATCGCAACGCTCGACGCGCTCTCCGAATTGAATCCAAAAACGATCGTCCCGGGACACGGTCCTCTCGCGACCCCTGAAGACATCCGCACGTTCAAGGCCTATCTGATCGCGTTTCGCGAAAGCGTACGGGAACACCGCGCACGCGGGGAAAGCTTGGAGAAAGCCCTGGAAACCTACCGGCTCCCCAAAGCCTACCGAGACTGGGGAATGCAGGACATGGCGTTGAAGGACAACATCCGGCGCGTCTGGGAAGAACTCAAGAGCGAGTAAGAAGCTCGCGAAGCGCCGCCGCGAACCCGTCTACTCCCGCGTCGTCCACCCATCGATGGGTGACGAAGCGCCAAACACCGCCTTCATCGGGATAGACGGAGAAACCGCGCTCGTCCAACGCGGCGACCAAAGCGCGCGACTCCTTTTTCCATCCGGGTATCCGGACGAAGACCATCGAGATGTCGGGCTCGCGCAACAACTCGATCCCGGGAACGGCTCCCAACGCCGCGGCGAGACGCTTCGCCCGAGCATGGTCTTCCGCCAGCCGCGGAACCTCTTCGCGCAGCGCGACGCGTCCCGGCGCGGCGATGATGCCCGCTTGGCGCATCCCGCCGCCCATGCGCTTGCGGTTTTTCCTCGCCTCCCCCACGAACGGAACGGTTCCCGCCAAGAGCGACCCGACCGGCGCGCTGAGGCCCTTCGAGAGACAGACCGCCACCGAATCCGCGGTGTCCGCGACCGCGGCGGGCGTCACGCCCAAGGCGGCGGCCGCATTGAAGAGCCGCGCCCCGTCCATATGAACCGGAACGGACCGGGCGGAGGCGAGTTTCTTGATCTCGCGAAGTTCTTCCAACGCGACGACGGTCCCGTCGCTCGTGGCCTGCTCGACGCAGACCAGCGCAGTCCGGGGATAGTGGAAATCCCCCGGTTCGCGGAAGCGTCCCGCGATATCCTCGAATCGCAAGTGAGGCGAATCCGGAGACAGCGTCCGCAATTGCGCGCGCGACAAGAGCGCCGCGGCGCCGGCTTCGTGCTGAACGATGTGGCAGCGCTCCGAGAGAAGCACCTCGTCTCCGGAACGGCAGTGCGTCAACAAGGCGCATTGATTCGCGAAGGTGCCGGAAGGAACAAAGAGCGCCGCTTCCTTCCCCAGCAGGACGGCGGCTTCGCGTTCGAGGGCGTTGACCGTCGGATCCTCACCGCACACATCGTCGCCGACCCGGGCCTCGGCGGCCGCCCGGCGCATCTCATCGGTCGGCACGGTCACCGTGTCCGATCTAAAATCAATCCGGTTCATGTCCCCTCCTTTCGGCAGTCCATAGAAACGGCTCCGGCGCTCCCCGCCCCTCGACGGAGTCGGCGGCCCACTCTCCCAATAACGGTCCGAATTTAAACGCGTGCCCGCTTCCGCAGCCGGCGATGAAGACGCCGTCCTTCCCCGGCCACGCGTCGATCACGAAGCGGCCGTCCGGGGAGTTCGCGTAAAAGCAGCAACGCCCCTCTTCGGCGGGCCCGATTCCTTCCAGGCGTTCCCGGACGAAACGATCCACCGCCGCGTGAGCCTCGCGATCAGGACCTCGTCCGTCCTCCGCGTCGACGCGCGGGCCCGGGAGATGGCAGGCGGCCTTAAAGACGCCGTCCTTCGGATGAAGCGGAAACCCATAGAACCCGCGGCTCGCGACGTCCCAACTCCACACCGGGATCGGTCGGCTCTCGGCCTGCACGGGGTTCTCCGGACGAAAGAACCCTTCGTATTGACGCGTCGCCCGGAGCGGGATTTCCAGTTCCGTGACGAAGCGGTCGAGCCAGACGCCGTTGGCGAGCAGCACGGCGTCGGCGCCTTGGGCCCGCGGATTTTCCAGCCGGCGTCCCCTCTCGATGCGCGCTCCGCGGTTTTCGGCGCGGGCGGCCAAGGCGCGAATCGCCTCGACCGGGTCCAGCCACCCCCCGTCGGGGTTATAGGTGAGGGCGCGGACGCCCTCCAAGTTGAAGCCGGGAAAACGTTCCCGGCCCTCGTCGGCGCTCCAGTACTGCACGGGAAGTCCCAACTCGGAAAGAACCCGGAAGCTGTCGCATTCGAAGGAACCGGGTTCAAACGGCGCGCTCGTGATCGAAAGAAAACCCGCAGGGTGGAAAATTCGCCTTCCGCTCTCCCGCTCCAGATCGAACCAAAGTTCTCTCGCACGGGAAACCCAGGGAGCGTACAGCGCGGTTTCGGAGCCGTACTCGTGGCGAAGCGCTTTCGAAACGTCGCGGCTGGCCGCCCGCATCCCGGGGAGATTGCGGTCGTCCTCGTAAACGACGACCGCGTGGCCGCGGCCCGCGAGTTCGCAGGCCGCGCTCAAACCGAAGACGCCGCCTCCCGCGACCGCCACCTTCATGCCGGATTAAAGACCGGTCGGGTGCCGGTGGAGAAAATAGGCTTTGGCCTTGGCGGTGATTTGATCCATCAAGGAGACGGCGACGACGGACTCGGGAGCCTCGAACCCGCATCTGCCGCAGGTGAATTCTCCGCGGCCCGCCGCGAGCGGTACGCCGCACTCCATGCAGTGAGGCAATCCCGCCTTCACAGAGAGGATCTCTTTGCTCTTGCGATTGTAGGTCACCACGGGATACCAGAGAACCTTAAACGCCTCGATCCGGTACTCGTGCGTCCCTGGAGCGGCCTTCAGTTCCCCGAGTTCCCGTTCCGCGGCGAACGCCCGCGCGGCGGCGCGGCGGCGCCGATACGCCTCGAAAAACCAGAGGCTCAGGGTGATTAAATACCCTACGCCGAGACCAATATCGATTCCGTCGAATTGCACGGGCATATCAAATTATGACTTTTTTCCCCCCGCATTGACGCCCGATAAGGCGCCGCCGCCTCCGGGGTGCTACAATCGACTCATGTCTCTGTGGAGCTGGTCCCTTTTCGTCTTCGTCCCTCTGCTGGCGGTCATCGACCCACCCGCGGCGTTGCCCGCGTTTTTGGCGATGACTCCGGACTCGAGCGACGAGGACCGGATGAAGATGGCGGTGCGCGGTTGCGCGGTCGCGGCGGCGGTGCTTCTGCTGTTCGCGCTGATGGGCGGGCGGATTCTGAGCGTTTTCGGGATATCCCTCGATTCCTTCCGGATCGCCGGCGGCTTGATCCTGCTGCTCGTCGCGCTCGACAGCCTGCAGGCGAAGCGCAGCGCGGTCAAAGAGACCCCCGAGGAAACCGACGAGGGGCTGCACAAGGACGACGTCTCCGTCTCGCCGCTCGCCGTCCCGATGCTCGCGGGACCCGGCGCCATCTCGACGGTCATGGTGTTCCAAGGCCGCAGCGAATCGATCGCGCACACCGCCGTGCTCTGCGTCACCATCGTCGCGGTGTTCGCCGCGGCCGCGGCGTTGTTCTACGTCTTCCTCAAAGGCATCAAGCGCGTCAGCCCGATCGTGGTAAACGTCGTCATGCGCCTGACCGGCCTGCTGATCGCCGCGGTCGGGGTGGAATTCATCCTGTCAGGGCTTAAGAACGCCGGTTTCGCGGGCTAGGTTCCTCTATATAGGAGAGACGCGACCCCAGGGGGTCGGCCCTTTAAAGTAAAAACCCCGCTTTTCAGCGGGGTTTTTACTTTAAAGGGGTGGACCCGACCGGGATCGAACCGGTGACCTCCTGCATGCCATGCAGGCACTCTCCCAGCTGAGCTACGGGCCCTAAGATCCTGCGTACTGGGGACTTCAAGACTATTATAGCAACAAACCAGGAGGCGTTCTACTCCTCGCGAACACCTCGGCGCCGGCGTTTGAATCTTCTCTTTGAAAGCGTCCGTCCGCGAAACGAAATCGCATCCGCTGCGGCATCAACTTTTAGAGCGCGGCATGTTCGCTTCGCAGCTTCGCGATGATCGTCATCGTTCGACACCGCCTTCGATGCGGCGACGCGCTTGTTCTCGATTGCGGCGCGCGTTTAGACATCGCGCGCTCGCGGAGCGCGATGCGCGCTCAAAAAATATTTTTGAGAAAAAAATTTTTTCGTAAAAAAGTCTTTACAAATATGCGGCAAGCCTTTATACTTTTGTTGCTGTTCAATGTTTGCGTACGAACGAAGTAAACGACGAACAGCAATAGCGGTGGATGAGCGGAGTTTACTTCGCGACACTGCAACGAAGGACCAGAGAGGGTTACTGAATGGCCAAGAAGAAAAAGGCTGCGAAGAAGAAGGCGACCAAGAAGAAGGCGACGAAGAAGAAGGCGACGAAGAAGAAGGCGGCGAAGCGGAAGAAGAAGTAAGGCCGTTTAGCAACTGAAGTCTAGGAGAGCCCCCGCGACCGGGGGCTCTCCCGCTTTAGAGCCGTTCCCTCGGAGAAACGCAATGTTTGAATACGACCTAACCGGAAAATACGTTCTTCTCTCCCTCGACGAGGAATTTCTCCCCTACGTCAAACTCTACGGCATCGAAGGCTCTCCACTCTTCTCCCTCGTTCACAAAATGGAACCGGGCGGACTGTGGCTTGAAACCAAGACTTTTAAACTCTGCCCCCGCGGGATTCCGAAGATCGTCGACTCGGTCGGAGAGCCGCACTGCCGCGCGCACATCTACGTCCCGGCGAACGCGATTATCAGCGCGGTCGCCTTCCCGATGGACGTCCCGGAAATGCGCGAGGACCCGGAACTCTTCCACATCGGATTCCGGCCGAGGAAGCGCAAGCAAGACGATCACGGTTCCGACCCCGCGTCTTCTTAGGTCTTTCGCCCCCGCCGCCGCGCCGCCGTTGGAACAGCGCTTTCGTGAATTGGAGACCAGCTTGCCTTTGCGTGTTTTCGCCGAAATCGACGGAACCCGCTTCTTCGGCGAATCCGACTTCCAGGACCACGGCGCGCGCTGCCTTCGCCACGCCGCCAACGCCCGCTTCACGCTGGACGCCTGCCGGGCGGCGTTCGCACAACTGTACTGCGTCCTCCCCCTCCCCGCCGTCTCCCGAAACTGATAAAGTTGTTCGCGATGAGCGAGCCGAACATCCCCCCCGCGTCGAAAGGCCGCGTCCGAAAAATCCTGAGCGAAGTCCTGCCGCGTCCGACCGCTCCCTACCACGAACACTCCATACGGGACTCGCTCCAGGCGCTGCTCGAAGGGATCGGGCTGCGCACGAAGCTCGACCCCTCTGGAAACCTGATCGCCTCGTACCGCCGAGGGAAGGCGGCGCCGATATCCTGGCTTGCGCACATGGACCATCCGGGATTTGAGATTCTTTCCCTGGACGCCGCGGGGACCGCGGCTCGGGCGCGCTGGAACGGCCAGGTGCCGACCTTCGATCTGCGCGGGCGTTCCTTCGCGCTGCATTCCGACGACCCCGCGATCGGCCGCCGCGGGACGGCACGGGTCCTCGCCGGAGACGGCCGGGGCCCCCGTGAGAAGGTTTGGGAACTTTCGCTGCGCGTGCCGCGCGGAACCGTTGTCGGCGATTTCGGGCACGCCGATCTTCCGGGGCTCGAATTCTCGCGAGGCAAAATCCTTTCCAAGGCGCTCGACAACGTCGCCGGTTGCTGCGCGATCATCGCCGCGCTCGAACATCTTTCCCGCGCGCGCCTTCCGGGCGACGTGCGCGCCGTGTTTACGCGCGGCGAAGAAGAGGGGTTTAAGGGAACCTTCGCGGCGATCCGCCACGGATCGGCCCCGAAATCCCGCCCGATCGTCGTTCTGGAGTGCAGCAAGGCGATGCCGGGCGCGGAAATGGGCAAGGGGCCGGTGATTCGCGTCGGCGACCGCCTGAGGGTCTTCGACCCGGATACGGTCCTGGCCTGCGAAGCCGCCGCGGCCCGCCACGCCCGTTCCCGCAAATCGTTTTGCTATCAGCGCCGCCTGATGGACGGCGGGGCCTGCGAGGCCAGCGCGTTCAGCCTCGCCGGATACCGCGCGGTATGCCTCGCGTTTCCTCTCGGCAACTATCACAACGTCGGGACTCGGACGATCGCGCCGGAGTTCATCGACGAAAGCGATTTTCTCAACGGCGTCGAAGCGCTCGCCGCGTTCGCCGCGTTCGGGATCTCCCCCGAACGCGCGCGAAAGTCCGTCGCCGTTCGCCTCGCGTCCCGCTTCACGCCCGCCGACGCCGCCAGACTGAGGAGGACCGTACACCGATGACGATGCCCCGAACCCCCGAGCCCGAGGTCATGGACGACCCGAAGCGCGCCGAGGCCTACGCCGAGGCGGATTTTTCCGAGGTGAACCAAGCCTTCGTGGACAATTTCCTTTCGGCCTTTCCCGAATGCAAAGGGAAGCGCATCCTTGACCTCGGCTGCGGACCCGCCGACATTCCAATCCGTTTGGCGAAGGCCGATCCGCTCGCGACGATTACCGCGGTGGACGCTTCCCCGGCCATGATCGAATTGGCCAAAAAGGCCGCTCTGCGCGCGGGGGTGGCCCCCAGGGTGCTGCTCCATCAGGGACGACTGCCGGGACTGCTGCTGGCCCTCGCGTCGTTTGACGCGGTGCTCTCGAACAGCATCCTCCACCACATCCCCCAGCCCTCGGACTTTTGGTACGAAATCAAGCGACTCGGCAAACGCGGAGGAGCGGTTTGGGTTATGGATCTCGCGCGTCCGGAAAGCCCGGACGCCGCCCGCGAAATCGTCGAAAACGCCTCCGAGGACGAGCATCCCCTTCTTAAAGAGGATTTCTACAATTCCCTGCTCGCGGCGTACACCATCGAGGAAATCCAAGAACAGATTAAGGAAGCCGAACTGCACGAGACGCTCGAAGCGGTTCCCGTCGGCGAGCGTCACTGGGCCGTCGCCGGACGCCTCCCCGTCGACGCCTAAGGCGCCGGCATCACCAGCGCCAACTCTCCGTCGGGAGTCAAGGCGACCGGCGGTGCGTACAAGCCAAGAAGCTCTCGCGTCCACCACTCCTTTGCCCCGGACGGGGCGAACCGGTAGCGATAGAAAAGGGGGCGGATGAACTTCGGCGGCGCGTCGGGGAACGGATTGCGTTCGAGCAGCCCGAGGACTTCCGGACGCCCTTCCAGCAGCCGCTTCAGGAACGCGAAGAACCACGGATTTTGCCGGTAAGGAGACAGCGCGGCGAACCACATCTGCCAGTCCAGTCGCGGCTGATGCGGCTGCGCCCAGCCCGGGGGGCGGGCGGGATCGCCCGGCTTCCATTTGAACTCGTATTCGAGCCAAAGCGCGCCGTCATCGGATCCCTCTAAAACGATCTCGTTGCGCTCCGTCGTCATCACGGCGAACAAGCCGTATGCGTTGACCGTCAGCAGGGGCGACCCGAGAGCGGCGACGGAGAAGAGAGGCGCGGACAGAGGGAAATTCGGGATTAGACGCAGAGCCAACTGCGCCGAACCGACGATCCCCACGAAAGCCGCGAACACGAGCGCGGCAGACCGCCGTCCCCGCCCGGCCCGGGAGCCTGCGGCGGCGCGAAGCCGCGGAAAGCGCCGCGCGAGCCAGGCGTCGTCTAAGAGAAACACGCAGAGCGCGGCGGTCAGAAGATTGAAGAAGGTGTAATTTCCCGTCGCGCAAATCAACGCCATCAGCAGGAGAAACCCGAACGCGGCGGCAAGCCGCAGCATCCGGGGTCCGAAAACAAAAAACGGTAGAATGAGCTCGATCGCGTAAAGCACGAAAACGGCGGCCTGCTGAATCCATGCGGGCAGATGGTGCGCCGCCCAGGCCAAACGCGTCGGAAGCGGCTGGGATTCAAAATGAAACGCGAGCGCCGAGAAGTCCCGCCAAACCGGATCTCCCGAGAGAAGCTTCACCGCGCCGGAAAGAAGCATCAAGCGAAACAACAGCCAGCGCGCGGCCCAGAGGCCCGCCCGCGGAGGCTGGGAGCGCCCTCCCCCGGGAAGCAGCGCGACGGGAGCCGAGAACAGCGCGAGAAATCCGGCCTCGAGCAGGAGGAGATCCCACTGGTATCCCAGAAAGATGCCGGCCGCCTGAAACAGGGTGAAGTACATCCCCCATAAGACGCCCAGGAGTGGAATCGGAGCGAAGCCCGCCGCAAGGGCGGCGGCCAGTCCCGCCCCGGTCCAGCAAAATCCCCGTAGCGCGGCGTCGGACAACCCGGTGAGCGGAGGACCCGCCCGGCCGATGCCGTGTGCGCCCAAAAGACCGTCGATCTGAACCGCGAAAGACGCGAAGGCGCAGAAATAGACCCCCCCTAACAGCGAGGGAAAGATCCGGGCCGCGAACGCATAACGAGGAGGAGCCGCATCCGCGCCCCATAAGAGCCGGGTCCAGCGCGAAAACAACGGACGGCGGGCCGCGATGAAGCGGTAGGCGCCTTCGGAAAGCTTTCTGAAAACCGGGATTGCGTCGTACAGGCGCGCCGGAACGGCGGATCCCCCCGCATCGGCCAAGGAGCGGAATACGGCATCGGCGCCCGAATAGACGCGCCCCCGCTCGTCCCGGTATTGAACCGCACGCTCAAAATCCTCCGGCGTCAGATCGGGGAAGGCATCGGCGGCGTCCCCGGAGGGGATCGCCTCCACGGATCCGTCGGTCCAGGCCCGCCATCGCTCGATCCAAACGCGGCAAAATCCGCAATTCCCGTCGAACGCGAGGATGCCTCTTTCATGTCCCATCTCCATCCCAGGGTAATAGAATTCAGACGCGCCCGCAATCGGATAAGACTTGACTCCCCGGCGGGCGGCCTCTATCCTAAGGGGGATGCGCTGGTGGCTCTACGACGGCAAGAAAACGACCGGCCCCTTCTCGAAGGACGACCTTGCTCGTCTCCCCGGCGTTCTTCCTGAAACGCCGCTTTGCCGCGAACACAAACTCGGAAGCGCGCAAGAAGAATGGCTTCGCGCGGTCGATGTACCCGAAGTGGCGGGGATTTTTCCGCCGTCTTCGCGCGAACGCGCCGGGGCGTCTTTGGGACCCTTGGCGAAACCAGGGCCGTGGCCTCCCGATGCTTCCCGCAGGGATGTAGACGATTATAAAAACGTGGAACAGCGCATGGAAATCGTGGACCGCTCCCTCGCGGCCGCCCAAAAGAGAATTTCGCTTCGAACCGACCGCTTCCAACGGCTTCAAGAGGAACTGAAACGGAGACTCGACACGGCCGAAGCCCTGGACGATAAGATTCGCGCGATGGCCGCAAAAATCGGGGGCTTCGTGGGCTTGCGGGAGGAACTCGATCAGGCGCGCGCCGCGATGGCGATGCAGCAGCACCGGATCGGCGAACTGCAGGAACACATGAAGGAATTGGAGAAGCCGCCCCCGCCTCCGCCCCCGCCTCCGCCTCCGCCTCCTGCGCCCGAACCACGGACTCCGCGCGCCGAACCGGTCTTCGAAGCGCCTGTCGAGGAAGCCCCCTCGCGCAAGCGCCGCAAACGATCGCGGCGAGAACGCAAAGAGAAACGCGGGTCGTCGGACCCTTTCGCGGACGCTCTGCCCGAAGCGGAATTCAAAACCGAATCCACGGACTTCGGTTGAAATAAACGGGCCCGCGAACAGGAAGTCGCGGGCCCGAATTCCGTAGATGCCTGATTACAGCGGATTCGACGAATCGGCCGGGGCCGGGAAGAGATCGTCGTAAAGGTCGAACGAAACGGCGCCGAAATCGGAGTCATCGGCCGCCAGTTCGCGTTCCCAGGGTTCTAAATTCGTGTCTTTCATAAGGTCCCTCGCGACGGGATTCCCGCCGCACTACAGGGTCATTGTACCTCGTCGGTTTCGAAGCGCCATTGACGGCGCCCCCCCCGCCGGTCTTGATTGCCGATGTTGACCGCCGTCAACCGCAGGCGGCTCCGCGAGAGGGCCTTCCGACTCCGCCCCAATGTAAAGAGCCTACGCATGAATTGCCTGGAAGACACTTTCCTCGACGAGAGCTAATGCCCCTAGCGCTGCCCTTGCCCCACAAATCTTACTGAACATTTGTCATGGCCCGGCCGCCATGCTTTCAGCGGCCAGCCGATATCCATCGGCCATAGCGCACAGACGTATCATTCCCCTCCAGACACACTTAGTCTTAGGAGGGGGATCAGCGGGGCATGCCCTCACACTTACGGTCTAAGTGCGGTGTGCGCCGTCTTCGCGGTCGTCTCGCTGGTCAACATATCGTTCGCACTCGCCATCTCGTTTGAACGCGCGCGCGTGGGCACGGGCCAAGCGCGGCCCTCCCGCTCATTTCGGGAGCTTATCGGAACTTTGTCGGTCATGCCCGTGGTGATCGCTCTTTTCGCCATGGGAGTCCTCCTGAACTTTTGCCTAGCTCCCATCAATGTGGTACTCGCGCCCCTGATGCTCTCCTTCGGTGCCGGACCGCAGGGCTATGGATTCGCCATGGCGCTGTTCGTCGTTGGGGCCGTGCTCGGCAACGCCGTCGTCGGGAGCCATTACGCGCGAAGGGTCGAATGGGATCAATCGATATTCGCCAGCCTGGGGGCCGTCGCCCTCGGTCTGATCGCGGTCGGCCTCAGCCGCTCGCTGGTCCAGGTGGCGGCGACGATGGCTGTCCTTGGCGCGATCGTGCCGTTCTTTCAAGTGCCGATGTCCACTCAACTCCAGAGAATAATCCCAACCGAAGATGCCGGCCAAGCCTTCGCGTCCTTGAACGCCGTGACCACGGGCGCAGCCCCGCTCGCGGCCGCCGACGCGGGGCTTCTGCTCCAGAGAATGAGCCCGGCCGCGTTGTTCTACTGCGCGGGTGGAGCGAGCGTCCTTCTCTGCCTAGGATGGGGATTTTTCCGCCGGCAGGAGACCGTCGCTGTCCTCGCCTATAATGGCCAGATCGAATAGGAGCAAGGACCTGCGGGTAAATGGGTCCATTGACCCTGGCCCGCGGGGAGGCGTCCGTATACACTGCTTTTACCGCCATCGCGGCGGCTCTGTAGCCCGAAGAATTGGCTTCGGGGTATCCACGATCCGACCGCAATCGGATGAGACCAGAGACCTGATGCCTCGTGCATTCGGGTCTCTGGATTTTTATTTGTCAGAAGATTGAACATGCAGAAAACGCGCAAGGACACGATGCCCTCGCATACCACCGAATTCATCGGGCGATTCCGGTGTCGATGGCTGCAGCCTTTCAAGGCGCCAGCCAAAACAACGGCAATCGTTTTGGCCGGAGGCCCGGGGTTATCCCCAGACTATATGCTGCCCTGGGCCCGGCATTTTGCAAGACAAAGAAGTCTCAACTTGGCGCTCATCGAGTATCCGGTCATCTCTGACGGCGAAACTCTGACCACGGCGCAGAAGTATGAGCTGTTCAAGGATGCTTTGCTGGCCATCTTCAAACGAATAGCCGGCGATTCCCCTCCTATCTTGATCGGACACAGCTTCTCATGCCGCGTCTTGCTGGACCTCCAGGCCTCTCGCGAGCTTGAAGCCAGTGCTCTTATTCTTTTGAACTGTCCCGCGACATTTATTAGCAGCGCTTCATTCAGACGTGCCGCCAAAAAGCTCCGGCTTCCGGCTTCCATTGAGTCGGAGAAATCATTTCGGTCGTACTGGAAGAGAATTCTCCCCCTCTATTTCCATGTTCCCATGAAGAAAAGCTGGGAACGCGCTCTTGCGCGGCGGACCTCCTGGATGAGATGTTCTTGGCTGACTGATATCGTGCGAGATGAAGTCTCCGCCCCCTCGCGAGACAGGGATATCCCGGTTCTATTCATCCATGGCGCCAACGATCTCCGGTTCCCGAAAGCGAACAGGAATATCCTGCGGGGCGCTTTTCGCGAGAGCACCCATGTGTCTCTTGGAATGTGCGGGCACTTCCCGATGCTCGAGTCCCCCAGGAATCTGTTCCAAGAAGCTGTTTTCTTTCTTGACAAAATCAAGCCGCGCGTGAGACAAAGTTAATCGAGCATGAAGCGACGGCGAAGATCGCGACGCAGGTCGCGCACGACATCCGCTCCCCTTTGGCGGCCCTGGAAGTCGTTTCAAGGAATGTCGCCCAACTTCCCGAGGACACGCGTATCCTGATCCGATCCGCCGTGGGCCGCATTCGCGATATCGCCAACAATCTCTTGGACCAACATCGGGCCCAGGCTTCCGGGACCGGGGGTGCGTCCGAGGCAGCCTCACCCCAACTCCTCTCAAGTTTGATCGACCCCGTCGTGAGCGAAAAGCGCCTCCAATTTCGCTCACAGTCCCGCGTTGAGATGGAGTTGCGTCTCGACGCCTCTTCCTACGGACACTTCGCCGCCGTGCAGGCCGTCGAGTTCAAGCGCCTGCTCTCAAACCTAGTCAACAATGCGGTGGAAGCCTTCGGTGAGGGGAGCGGCACGGTAAGCGTAGGGCTGTCCTCCCGCGACGGCTGCGTCCTGGTGAGCGTTCATGACAACGGTAAGGGCATCCCGCCCGAGGTGCTGGCTAAACTCGGACGACGCGGCGAGACCCACGGCAAGGGCGGAGGCTCCGGTCTCGGGCTCTACCACGCCCGGACCAGCGCCGAGTCTTGGGGCGGGAGCCTCGAAATCACTTCCGAGGTCGGCAAGGGTACAACAACGACCGTGCTTTTACCTTTGACCCCCGCGCCGGAGTGGTTCGTACCGGAGCTTCGGCTTTCGCCCGGCAAGGCCTTGGTGATCCTCGACGACGACGCCAGCATACACCAGGTCTGGCAGGGACGGCTTGACGCCTTGAATGCGGACGAGCGGGGCGTCGAGGTCATCCATGTCTCGACACCCGAAGAGATACGAACCTGGGTCAAGAGTGATCCGGCCAAGGCGCGAGAGGCGCTTTTCCTCTTCGACTACGAGCTTCGGGGTTACCGCGAAACGGGGTTGAGCCTGGCTACGGAACTCGCCCTTGGGGAGCGCGTGGTCCTGGTGACAAGCCGCTACGAGGAGGCGGAGGTGCTGGCGGGCTGTCGGAGGCTCAAGGCGCGGCTTCTGCCCAAGGGACTGGCAGGGTCGGTGCCGATGCATGTGGAGGCGGCGGCGGCGGAGACTTCCGAGAGGGAGCGGCTCGACGCGGTACTGATCGACGACGACGCTTTGACAAGAATGCTATGGGAGAACGATGCTTCCGACCTCGGCAAGCGCCTTCGGACGTTCTCCACGGCAGGGGAGTTTTTAAAGGAAGCCGGCGGGATCGACCGGGCCACTGCGGTGTACGTGGACGCGAACCTCGGCGAGGGCGTAGAAGGCGTCGAGGAGTCGCGGCGCATCCACGAAATGGGTTTTGGCGAAGTCTACCTGGCGACAGGCCACGAGCCGGGCCGGTTTGCCCAGCTTAAGCACCTGCGCGGCGTGATCGGCAAAGACCCTCCCTGGAGCGCGTGACAAGGTCCGAGGCGAACTTCCCTAAGCGGTCGCTGAATCCGGGCCTGTCTCGCGATCCTTCACCAGGCGCTTGAAGCGCCGGCCGCCCTCGCTCTTGCGAGCACTCACCGGCCCTGAAACCTGGCATGACCAACGGATATCGGCGGGATTGACGTGGTCTACAAGAACGACGCGATCGCCAAGAAGCGCAAAATGACGGACATCGAACGCTTGAGATTTCACCAGAATAAAAGCGGCCCGGCGATGGAGAAGCATCACGCCTGGATGCGGGCGCAGTTCGCCGAGAAGAATGTGGAGCCAAACTCAGGACTGGGCGGGGCTATCGGCTACATGCTCAAACACTGGGAAAAGCTGACGCTCTTTCTCAGGCAGGCCGGCGCTCCGTTGGACAACAACATCTGCGAGCGAGCGCTGAAGAAAGCAATCCTCCACCGGAAAAACTCGCTCTTCTATAAGACTGACGCCGGAGCGTGCGTCGGCGACGCCTACATGAGTCTCATACACACCTGCGCACTCAACGGCGCGGATCCCTTCGACTACATCACACAGCTCCAGCGGCATGCTAAAGAAGTCCGAAAGAAGCCGCAGCAGTGGATGCCCTGGAACTACCGCCAAACCATCGCCCGCGCGCCGCCGCGCTGAGCGCCGAGCCCTGGGCCCCGTGCCGGGCGCGTCGAAATACTTGCGGCGTCAACGATGGGCCGTCCTCATGTCACCCGCGCGTAGACTTTGCGAGATCAAGCACCCCGGTCTCGTCGGAGATACGCCCGCTTGCCGGAAGGATACGGCGCACACTATGAGCCCCTCGGACTCCCTCCCGGCTCCTTTGGCTTTCAGCTTTTGGCCTTAGCTTATACCAACGGTCTTTGCCTGACTAGGCGGCCGGGTAGGGTCTCTCCTGTTCCGCATCACGCTTTCCTGGCGTGCCGCCGCCTACAAACCCCGGGGATGTCCAGGACCACTTCGGATTTATCAGTCCTGCCTGTTACCTTCGCCGTGATATGAGCGGCTCGACCATCCCTAACACCTTTCGGCTGATACGTTGACGAGGCTGCGGCGTTCACCTTGTTATCGAGCACATCCGCGCCACGGGAACGCCGGTCTGCCTGGCAGGTCTGCCGTTCGACTTCCTGGGTTGCCGCCACGAGACCGGCCACTTCCTCTTTCGCGCTCCGCTGGTGGAGAAGGGCCGGCCATTCTGCACGGGATGCGAGTGGAAGCCTTCCTGCTGCCGGCCAGGCGGCTCACAACGGCAGATCGCCGTGCCCTTTACGCGCCTGCCCTGGATCGATCCCAGCTTCCCGCAACTCTCCCGGCGCTTCCAGAAAGCCATCGCCCGGCGCACCGTCATCGAACGGGCGCACAAGCTCATGAAGTTCGACTACGGCGACGAGCGCCTGAGCAAGAGAGGCAGCAACGCGTTTCAGGCCAGGCTCGACAAGACCCTGCTGGCCATGCACCTGGTCCTCGCCTCGCCGTAAAGCATCCTGGTGCCGTGATCGTCGGCTACCGGCAAGGCCCGAGCAAGACCGGTTTGTACTCCTGCGCCACCACCTCCGTCCGCACGCGTTCCGACGCCCTTTCTGCCCACGCCCGGGCCCATCCGATCAGCCCCGCGCCGATCTCAGACCCGTCCGAAGGCTCCTGAAAACGACGGGCCGGCAATTCATGCGTAGGCTCTAAAGAGCCCCGGCCGTCGGGCCGGGGCTCTTGTAATTGGGTGCGCGAGGTGGGACTTGAACCCACACACCTTTCGGTACACGCCCCTCAAGCGTGCGCGTCTGCCAGTTCCGCCACCCGCGCAGGGTGCTTGCTACTCAGCCTTTGCCGGGGTCGAGGGAACCGCCGGCGGCATGGCCGCGCCCGTTTGCTCCGCCGGGGCGACCGGGACCTTCAAATTCTTCTGCGTTACGCTGTTCATGCCGACGCGCGACGAGAGGAGGGTCAGCATCAGCGAGGTCACCGCGAACGTGCCCGCGAGAACCGTCGTCGCCTGCTTCAAAAACGAAGAACCGGAAGGGGAAGCGAACATCTGATCCCCGCCGCCGCCGAAAACGGCGAAGCCGGCGCCGCGCCCGGCCTGAAGCAATACCACAAGAATCAGGAGCAGGCAGGCCGCAATATGAATCGTCATCAGAAACGCGTACATGGGATTGGATTATAGCAAAAAATCAGACCCGCTTCTTTGCGAGGGCCGCGACGCCCGGAAGGAGCTTCCCTTCCAGAAATTCCAGGCTGGCGCCGCCTCCGGTCGAACAATGGGTCATCTTGGGACCGAGTCCCGTCTTCTTTAGGACCGCGAGGGAATCCCCCCCGCCGACGACCGTCGTGGCCCCGGCGGCCGTCGCGGCGGCCATAGCCTCGGCGGCGGCGATCGATCCCTTCGCGAAGGCGTCCATTTCGAAGACGCCCATCGGGCCGTTCCAAAAAATCGTTTTGGCGCTCCGAATCCGCTTGGCGAACAACTCGATCGTCGCCGGACCGATATCCAGCCCCATTTTATCGGCGGGGATCGCCTGAGTCCGCGTCGTTTCAACGGGCGAGTCGGCCTTGAATTCCGCGGCCACGAGATGATCGGACGGCAGGAGGATTTCGACGCCCTTTTCGGCCGCCTTCTTCAGCACGCCCTTCGCGTCCTCAACCCGGTCCTTCTCCAATAGGGATTTGCCGACCTCGATGCCCTGGGCATGCAGGAAGGTATAGGCCATGCCGCCGCCGATCAGAATCGCGTCGACGGATTCGAGAAGGCGCAGCGTGACGGCGAGCTTGTCGCTGACCTTCGCGCCGCCCAGCACGGCGACATACGGACGGTGCGGGTCCTCCATCACGCCGGTCAAAAATTTCAGTTCTTTCTCGACCAAGAGTCCGGCGGCCGAAGGCAAAAGCGCCGGGATTCCAGCCGTCGACGCGTGCGCGCGGTGCATCGCGCCGAACGCGTCCTGGACGAAGCAGTCGCCCAAAGACGCCAATTCCCGCGCGAACTTGGGGTCGTTTTTCTCCTCTTCGGCGTGAAAGCGCAGGTTCTCGAGCAGCGCGACGCCGCCGTCCTGAAGCGAGTCGACCGCGGTGCGTGCCGCGTTTCCGACGCAGTCCTCGGCGAAGACGACCTTCCTGCCGAGGCAGCGCTCGAGTTCCGCGACCACGGGCTTTAGGCTGTATTTTTCGACGCGCTGCCCCTTCGGACGCCCGAGATGGGCGATCAAAACGAGCTTCGCGCCGCGCTCGAGCAAGGCCTTCAAGGTCAAAATCGTCGATTCGATCCGCGTGGGATCGACGACGCGCGTCCCGTCGAGCGGGACGTTGTAGTCCACGCGGACCAGCACGGTTTTCCCGGAGACTTCCAGCGAGTCCATGCCGGGGATGAGGGGATTAGACAGCGTCGCGGAGGTCATAGGGTCTCCTAAAAAATGCTTTTGCCGAACGCGCTCTGAATCAGTTCCGAGGCGAGCACGGCGGTCTGGTTGTACGCGTCCTCGAGCGGATTCACTTCAACGAGGTCGAGGCCGCAGAGCATCTCCGAATCCGCCATCATTTCCATGAAGAGATGGCACTCCCGGTAGGTCAGCCCCCCTCGCGCCTTCGTTCCGGTTCCCACGGCGAGCGCGGGGTCGGCCGCGTCGATGTCGAAACTGACGTGAATCCCGCCGGTCTGATCCGCAGCCGCTTCGATCGCGCGCTCACAGACTCGGGGCATTCCAAAGCGGTCAATTTCCTTCATCGTGAAGACGTGGACGCCGGTCTCGCGAAGGTTTTTCTTCTCGTTCTCGTCGAGATCCCGAATTCCGATCAGGACGACGTTCCGGGCCTTCACCTTCGGACCCTTGCCGCCGATGCCGACCAAATGACGGTCCCCGAGACCCAGCAGATGGGCGAGCGGCATCCCGTGTATGTTCCCGCTGGGCGAGGTTTGGGGCGTGTTCATGTCCCCGTGCGCGTCGACCCAGATCAGTCCGATGTTCTGTTTTTTCCCCTTATAGTATTTCCAGGAACCCGCCACCGAACCCATCGCGAGACTATGATCTCCGCCGAGCGTCAACGGGAAGGACGCTCCCTTATGCGCCTTGTAGATCGACGATGCCAGACTCTCGCAAACGCTTCGAATTTCCTTCCTGAAGCGGGTTTTGACGTTCCCCGGGTTCTCCGGGCGTTCCGGAACCTCGATATCGTCATCGTAGACGATGTCGCAGTTTAACCGCTCGAGCGCCTTCGCGATGCCGGCGCGGCGAATCGCGTCGGGGCCGCCGGTGGCCCCGAGCTTGCTCGCCCCGAGGTCCATCGGGACGCCGAAGATCGATACTTTACGGGTTCCGGTAGTCACCGGTCCCCCCCTTACGCCTTGACCGGAACCTTCGTCGCGATGTAGGCGGCCAGGTCCACGACCCGGTTCGAATAACCCCACTCGTTGTCGTACCAGGCGAAGACCTTCACGAGCGTCCCCTCCATCACGTCGGTCAGCGTCGCGTCGAAGGTCGAAGAAGCCGGGTTCCCGGTGAAGTCCTTCGAGACCAGCGGCGTCTCGGTGTAGTCGAGGATTTTCGCCATCGGGCCCTCGGAGGCGGCCTTCTTGAACATCGCGTTCACCTCGTCCTTCGTCGTCTTCTTCTTGACGACGACGGCGAAGTCCACCAAGGACACGTCCGGAGTTGGAACGCGGATGGCGCAGCCCGAGAGCTTCCCCTTCAGTTCCGGTACGACAAGGCCGATGGCCTTCGCGGCGCCCGTCGAGGAGGGAATCATGCTGACCGCGGCCGCGCGGGCCCGGCGCAGGTCCTTGTGCGCCACGTCGAGAACGACCTGGTCGTTCGTGTAGGAATGAACGGTGGTCATGATGCCGTACTCGATGCCGAGTTGGTCGTTGAGGAGCTTCACGAGCGGAGCCAGACAGTTGGTCGTGCAGGAAGCGTTGGAGATGATGTGATGGGTCTCGGCGTCGTACTTGTCGTCGTTGATGCCCATGCAGATCGTGATGTCCTCGCCTTCGCCCGGGGCGGAAATGATGACCTTCTTCGCGCCGGCCTTCAGGTGAAGCCCCGCCTTCTCCTTGCTGCGGAACAGGCCGGTGGATTCGATGACGAGTTCCACGTCCAATTTCGCCCAGGGGAGGTCCGCCGGGTTGCGCTCGGCGGTCACTGCGATCTTCTTTCCGTTGATGACCAAGGAGCTTCCCTGCGCTTCGACCGAGCCGGGGTAAATGCCGAAGGTCGAGTCGTACTTGAAGAGATGGGCGAGGGTCGGCGCGTCGCACAGGTCGTTGACGGCGACGAACTCGAGCTCGGGATTGTTGAGACCCGCGCGGAGCACGAGGCGTCCGATGCGTCCGAATCCGTTAATCGCGACTTTCATGGCCATGGGGTACTTCCTCCTAATTATAGGAACGAAATCTGTCCGGATTGTATGATTTTAGGCGCCCGAGGCCAATTGACGGCGGTCAACTATCGCCGGCCTTCATCAGACCGGGTTTCATGAAATTATTATCCGTTGGCGGGCTTTTACGAGCGACTCAGACTTGCTCTACGCATAGGCGTAGGCCCTTGCCATGTGCCCTGGTCTGATTCGCGCGATGGATGGAACATGAAATTTCTTGGCGAGCCTCTGAAAAACGGTCTTCCGCTCAATGGACACTTTCGCTGGATGGACCACAGAAATTCCAACGAGTCGATTCCTATCATCGGTGTCGACCATCACCCCGGGCCGTTCTTCCCGTGTCTTGACCGAATCGGAATCTCGGACCTTCACATAAAGAACATTCGCTACTGGATCGAACTGGACATTGATGCCGTCCGGCAACATGATGTTAATTGTTGGAGAATTCAAAATGGTGATCCTGGGCTTAGCCATAGTTATTCCTTCCAGTGTGCTTCCACAATCAAATACTGCAACTCCCCCTGCTCCTGATAATCGACGACCAAGCGGCCACGCGCCTGGTATGGACGAGCCCGTCAACCCCTGCGATAGTATAACAGCCCAAGAACAAGAGTCAATTCCCTTGGACCCCGGTCAAGGCGAGGTGCCGGACTTAAGGAAAGCTAGTGATGGAAAATGAACGACAGTGAGCCTTCCCGATGCGGTCCCCGCATTTCAAAACCCGCGCGAATCGAACGGTCCCGGTTCAGGGCGTAGTTGAGAACGGTCCCCACGCGGTGGCTGGGGCGTCTGTCCCCCAGAAAGTATCCGGACAGACCGCCTCGAACCACCGCCCGCAAAGCACCGAAGTTAAAAACGCTTTCCAGCCGTATACCCGCTCCCAAACGCCCCCCGCCGCGAAGCGGGGCGCCCACCGCGAACTCCCCTCCGCCGAGTACCGCCGCCATCGCGCCGCCGCCCGCGTCGCCCGCGGTGAGTCCGCTGACGAGAAAGCCGTCGTAGATCAAAGCGTCCCAAGGTTCGCGGCCCGTTTCAAACGCCGTATCCAGCCCCGTGCCCAAAGCCCAGGACGGCTTGCGCGTCCAGTCCTCGAACGCCGTCAGAGAGAGAATCTCCAAAACCCTCAAATCACGCACGTAGAATCGCTCCGCGGGACCGTCGTAGCGCACGCGCCAGGAAAAGGACTCGATCGCGTTCCCCGGCAGATAGCCGGGGCCGCGGTCGGCGAGCGCGTGCAGACCCGGGCGCCAGCCGATTTCTCCGAAAGGCCCTCCCCGCCGAACACCGGCGCCGACGCGCAGTCGTCGCCGGAGGTGACCCTCCTCCGGCGCCGCGGCCCAAGACGGCGGAGGTAAATCCATGGACGGAGCGTCCAAACGCCCGCGACGCAGCAATATCGGTCTCTCGATCCTGCGGACCGAGTCGGAAACCTCCGGGTTGAAGCCGTGGCGGTACAACAGCAGTTCCTGGGCCGCGTCGAGCACGACCGCCCGGCGCGGCGGCGTCATGCCCTCCGTCAGCGCGTCTCCCCCGTCAGGACGCCCGTCCGCGTATTCCTTCGCCGCCCGGCGTTCCGCCGGGGACATCGAGGCGCGCCGTTCCCGGAGAATCGTCGCGTGCGAAGGCCTGTAGATCCGTTCCCGGACCACTCCCGGAGCGTTGACGACCGCCAACAGCGTATCCACGGGTCCGACGACGGGCGGAGAGCCGGGAAACAGGGAAAGGCGGGGCGCGGCCGCCTCAAGGGCCGGCATCAGTTGGTAGGAGCAGTTCTTGGAGAAAAAATAGTACGGGAATTCCGCCTGGCCCAATTCCCACGCATGCTCGATCAGCGCGCGCACCTCCTCGGGTTTTAAGGCGAGCCGGTACTCCCAAAGATCGCGGAATTCGATGCTCCCGTATTCGGCGACCTTCATGTAATAAGGGGCGGCGGTGTACTTTCCGGGGTAAAGTCCGGCCAATCCCTTTACGGCAAAAAGCATCCCGCTCTGATCCCCTGTCTCGGCCGCGAAGTTGAGGGTGTTGTCGAGCAGCCGGTCGGGACCCGCTCGTTCGATGCGCAGGAAGGTATGCCCGAACATCGACGAAGGGTTGTTCAAGTAGGCGGACGCGAAGACGAGCGCGACGCCCTCGGCCCGCATCAGTCCGGACCAATAGGCGAACCGGCGGCAGGGTGCCAGAAGGGTCCCGGCATCGAGGCCCAAATGATCGGCCAGCCAGCGCGTCCTCGCCGGAAAGCGGCAGCGCAGCGGCTCGGGTCCGCTCGGATCCCCTCCCGGCGGGGAAGGGTCGGGGGTCTCGTCCTTCAGGGCCCGCTTCATCGCTTCGAATTCGGCGCGCGGATCGGCGTTGCCCTCCGGAGTCAGGAAAAAGCCTCCGGGTTTGGCGTCGCTTTTCCCTTTCTTGTAATGGAGCAGGCGCGTCCACTCCGGATCCTGCCACAATCCGGATTCGGCGCGCGCCGCCGAGGCGCCGAGGAGGACGAGGAAAAAAAGACGGGCGCCCGTTCGGACGCCCGTCTTCCAATTCATCGTCGAAGGACTATTAAACGCCGCAGGCCTGCGCAAGCGCCGGGTCCGAGGCGATCTGGCGATCCAGGTTCTTCAGGAGCGTCTCAGGGCTCGCCCCTTCGCTCGGGAACAAGGTCTCGTAGTTCTGCTTCGAGACGGAGAGGAAGCGCTCGGTCTGCTCGCCGCATCCCATCAAGGACGAGAGCGAGGACGCGTACTGGCCTTTGCCCGCCGCCATTTCCTTCTCGATCGCGCGGTAGTTGGTCGCGACGAACGCTTCGCGCTCCATCCCCGCCTTGATCAGCCCGCCGGAGCTGCATCCGAGCGTGCCGGTCGTGATGCCGAAAGTCTGGTTGCCGAACGACCCGTTGGTCGTCGCAGCCACGATCTGGTGCACCGGCTTGTCTTCCGTAAACAGCATGCTGCCCAACCCGCAACCGGCGTCATTCTGGCTTCCCGCGTACGCCGACACCGTCAATCCCAACACCGCAACGGCCGTCAACAGTTTTTTACTCAACATGTACCGCCTCCTATGATTTTGGAGCTGCGAATGAGCTTACAAAATAACCGGATACAAGCATCCTGTCAAGAATACGGCGGGAATATTCGCGGTTCAGCGGTTGAGGAGGATAATCTCGACGCGCTGATCCGTATAGGGCACGCGCAGCGAGTCCGTCGAAATGTCCTGCGGCAAAAGCATCAATTCCTTGGTCAGCATCCGTTCGATGATGTCGGCCTGCAGGTCGGCCAGTTCCTTCGTCGCGCCGTAAACCTCGACCCGGATCGGAATCCCCGCGTAACGGCGCTTCACCAGATCGGCGGCCGAGCGCAAAATGATCTCCCCGTCGCCTTCCAGCTTTTGGGCGGTCTTCCCCGCGCCGAACAGGCTCGCGGAATCCAGGCTCAGGTGAAGACCGTCGCGTTCCTGGTGGACGATCCCTTTAAACCGAAGCGGTTCGCCGACCCGGGTATACGGGGTCCCGTTGGGATCGGTGAACATGTAGACGGGGGAATAGGCGCGCCCGGCCTGCATCCAGTCTCCCTGATCGTTCTGTCCCGACCAAACCAGTTCCTCGGGCGGATAGCTCGATCCTTCGTAGTGCTGAAAAACCTTCCCTTCCTCGTCCGCGATCGTCAGGCTCCATTGGTGCCCGCGCAGTTCCTTTTTTTCGGGACGGCGGTTGAGCACCTCGTGGAGGCGCTTCAAGGGGCTGAAAATGATGCCGGGGCGTTCGTCGAACGTCGTCTTCTCCGGTTGGATCACCCGCTCGTTGCGCAGGAATTCCGGGTGGGTTCGCCGCCAGACCACGGTCAGCGGGGATTCCGCGAGCAGCAGCTGCTCGTCGGGCTTGAGACTTTCGCGGATGGAGTCGAACGCGTCGACCTCGATATTCAGGGCGGGTTTTTGCGGCCCGCGGCGATCGCCCGCCTTGATGGTCACCTCGGAGGGAAGCCCCGTTCCCGCGGGTTCGTTGGGATACTGCCCGATCGCCGTCTCGTTTTGAGAATACGCGGACCGTCCCGAAGACGATTCGCTCTGCGCTTCCTGAGCCATTTTGGGCGGAGCGGAGGCGTCGGTCCCCGGCCCCCCCAATCCCGGGAGACTCTCTGTTTTTTCCGCCTCAGCGGCCTTGTCCTTCTTCTTGCCGAAGCCAAAGAGCGCCTGCGCCGCGGGAATGGACCCCGCGGACAGGGAGAAGAGAACGACCGAGAAAATAAATGCGCGTTGCGGGTTCATGAGTTCACTCCAAGAGGAAGCGGAAAGTGATGATGCCGTATTCGTTCTTCGAGCCGAACGGGAGGGGCTCGAACCTCCACTTTTTCAAATGGTCCATCGCGAGGCGGTCCAGACGCCCGTAGCCGGAAGACCGCTCGACCTTCAATTCGTCCTCGAGCACCGCGCCCGAAGCGCCGACGAAAAATTTGATGCGGACCTCCGCTTGAATCAAGCCTTGATCCACCGCCCACTGCGGAAACCGAGGGATGCTGCGGGCGACGACCCGCCGATTTTCAATCTCGCCTTCGATCTCGACGGCTTTCTGCTTTTGGGGGGCTTCCTGAACCGTCCGCACGGGCTTGCGTGCCGGCAGGGGCTGCGCGATCTCCTCGAATTTCGGCTTCGGCCGGGAAATCGGGGCGGCCCGGGGGCCTAAATCGATCGCGGGCGCATCCGGAAGGATATCGGCCAGCGATTTTCGGCGCGTCGCCGGCGCCGGGGCCGCCTCGGTCAGCGCGGAGGCCTCGAACGTGCGGCGCGCGGTCCCGAGATCGATTTTCATCGCTCCCTCGACGGATTTCATCGCGGGGGCGCCCGTGCGTTCCCGCAGCGCGTCCAACTGAATCACCTTGCGCGGGGCGGCTCGAACGCCCACCTCATCGAGTTTCGGAAGGGCGGCCGGGACGCGGCGGTCGCGCTCGATCAACGGCGCTTGGATCTTCGCCAACGCCGGGCGCTCCTTGGAAAGATCGAGGGCCGCCAATTTCGGAGCGGACTGCATTTTCCCCCGGTCGCGAAGTTGTTCTTTAGGAATTTCCAGGGGCCGCCGTTCGATTTCAGGGGCTTTCACTTCCAAAGGGATGCGGGGTTTGGGCATCGACGGCAGGGCCAGCTTCAAAAAATCCTTCGCGAGTTTCTGTCTGTGGACCGCGCGGCGCGCGGCCGGCTTCGGCTTATCCGGATCGAGCTTCTCCTGCTCGATCATGAATTCCACGTCGTTGACGGTGACTTCGTCGGCTTTCGGGCCCAACGTCCCCATACGAACGAAGGCGAGCATGCCGATCACGTGCAGGCAGATCGAAACGAGGACCGAGGCCGGAACTCCGGAATCCCGCGCGTCCACGTCCGCGAGCGCCGCGGTGACCGTCATTTTGCCTGCTCCGTCGGCCGCCCTCGCACAGCGTCTGGATGCGGCACTCCCTCGCGGTATTGCTCGGTCGCTATCGTCAGAGATTTCGCCCCGGCGGACTTGGCCGTGGCCATCACCTCCGTAAGCAGGCCGTGCCGCGCCTCTTTGTCGGAGCGGATGACGACGAGCGCGGAGTCCGTATTGCGAATCGCGTAGACGAGCCCCCGCTTAAGCGCGTCCAGAGATTTGTATTCCGTCGCGTCGATGGCCAGCCGTCCTTCGGCGCTCATCGCGATCGTCACTTTGTCCTCTTCCTTGCCTTCCTTCGTCTTGGCGATCGGGAGTTGGACGTCGAACGCGGGTTGGGACATCATCGGCGTCGCGACCATGAAGATGATCACGAGGACGAGACAAACGTCTACCAAGGGGGTCACGTTGATTCCCGTCACCGCGTCGTCTTCAAGCTCGAAGCGGCTCTTGTGTGGGCGGCTCATCCCTTCTTCTCCCGCTGGATCGGCTTCAGAGTCTGCATGATGGCGATCTTCTTCGCGCCGAACTGCTTGGAGATGTCGAGAATCCGCACGATGTCGCCGACCTTGTTGTCGTCGTCGGCGGTCAAGATCGTCATCCGGTCCTTTTGGCCCTGCAGGGCTTTCGCGACTTCCATCCCCAGGCCTTTAAAATCCGTCTCCTTCCCGTTAACGCTCAGGCGGCCGCTCAGTTCGAGCTTGATGTTGACGCTCTCGCTCTTGGAAACCTTTCCGACGGCCGCGGACGCTTTCGACTCGAGGACCTTGATGCCGGAGGTCAGCGCAAAGGGGGCGATCGCCATGAAAATGATCACCAGCACCAAGGACACGTCGACCAGCGGCGTGACGTTGATGTCGGTAATCGGATCGTCTTCGCCCTGCTGAGCCCCTCCGGCCATGTTATTTCGCCCCGATCATCACCACGAATCGCGCCGAGGCGACTTCCATCTCAACGGAAGTATCCTTCACCTTGCGCATGAAATAGTTGTAGACGATGACGGCCGGGATGGCAACCGCGAGCCCCCCGGCGGTGGCGATCAAGGCCTCCGCGATGCCCTTGGCCACGACTGCGGGGCCGCCGGCGCCCGCGAGCGCCAAGTCCCGGAAGGCTTTAATAATTCCGACGACGGTTCCGAAAAGTCCGACGAAAGGGACCGTGTTGCCGAGCGTTCCCAGCACCACGAGGAACTTCTCCAGTTTCAGGCGCTCCTCGAGCCGTTTCGTGAAGAGAAGGTCCTCGAGTTGGTCCCGGGAGCGTCCGCGATGCAGAAGTCCGTACTCGATCACCCGCGCCACGGCCTTCGGACTCTCCTTGGCGGCGGCCATCGCCTGATCCTGCTTGCCGCCCTGAAGCAGCTTGCCGACGACGGCCAGCAACGCGTCCCCGGAACCTTTCGCCTTGCGGAAGTACCACCACCGCTCGATCGTGAAGGTCACCGAGAGAATCGAACAAAACAACAGGATTACGAGCGTGAAGCTCTCTTTAAAAATGTCGAGCAAAGCTATGTCGTTCATGTCAGTTCATCCCCGGGATGTTGATCTCATCGGCCTTTTTCTTGGGCGCGGAATCCGTCTTCTTCGGCGTCTTGGTCCGTCGGGAGCGCTTCTTCGTCGGCTTCCCAGCCGCCTGGCCGCCTCCCTCGTCCGGCATGACTTGAGTCTTGTACCGCTCGGGCGCCGCGGGGACGGGATCGGACGCTCCCTCCATTCCCTTCAGCCCCTTCGCCCGTTCGCACGCGGCGGATTTGACGGCTTTCTGGGGCGCGTTTTGACACAGGTCTCCGTAAACCCGTACGGCCTTGTTCCATTCCTTGCGTTCCTCGTACAACTCCCCCAGCTTGATGAGGCCTTGGAGGCGGAATGCGAATTCCTTGGGAGACATCGGGATCAACTGTTCGAGGGTCTCGATCGCCGTGGGCTTGTCGGACATCACGAGGTACATCTCCCCCTTCCGGTAGACGACTTCCATCAGCGTCTCCGGGTCGCTCTTGCAGTCCGAGATTCGACTGAGCGTCGCCATCGCGGACGGAAGATCCTTGCGGTCCTTCTGGATCGTGAACATCTCCCACAACGCGGCCCGCCCGCCTTCGTTCTCGCAGCCGGAACTTGCGGCATACCGGGCGTACGCCTCTTCCGATCGTTCCATATTGCCGATGGCCTTATAGGCCAGCGCGAGGTTGAACAGTCCCGCCTTCGTGTACTCCGAATCCGGATACTCGTCCATGAGGCGCTGATAGTACTTGATCGCCTCCTCGTGCTTCTTAAGGGCGTAGAGCGCCGAACCGGCGTGAAACAGCGCGAGCGGCGTATCGTCGCCGATCGGGAAGTTGTTGAGGAAGCGTTCGAACGCGTGCGTCGCGTCCTGAAATTTCTCGCCGTTGTAGAGCGACTCCGCGAGCAGGAACTGGGCCTTTTTCAGCTTCGGGGATCCGGTGAAATCCACCGAAAACCGTTGAAACTCTTCTCCGGCGTCGTCGAACTTCTTCATTTCGAAAAGCCGGCGGCCGATTCGAAACTGAGCTTCGGCCGCCGTCTCGGTACCGGGAACGGCCTCGATGACCGCGCGCAGGGAGGCCCGGAAGTTTGCGCCGGAACTGCGGTCGTAGACCGCCTCCATCAAATCGAGCGCGTCCACGGTCTCCGGCGCTTTCGGAAACCGCTTCAGCAGCGCGAGCGCGGCGTTCAGAGTCTCCGCGTCGTTTTTAGCGTTGAACTGAGACATCGCCACCCGTAAATAGGCCAGCGGCAGCTGCTCCGACGACGGATACGTGTCGATGATCCGTCCGTACTGAACGACGGCCTCGTCGTATTTTTGGGCGCGGAAAAGAGTGTCGCCGATCTGATATTCGGCCTTCTCGACCTCTTTGGCGGCCGGATACTTGTCGCGCATATGGCGCCAGGACTCGATCGCCTGCGTGTAGTATTGCTGGTGATACAAAGCGAGGCCCGCCATGTAGCAGGCGCGCGGGGCCTGCTTCGCGTCGGGACTTTCCTTGCAGAACTTTTCGAAGAGATGAAACGCCTCCTCGTACTTCTTTTGGTTGTACATCGAGTCGCCGATCCCGAGTTGATTCTCCGCGAAGGCCGATTTATCGCCGTCCTTCATCATCTCGAGCATCGTCGAAAGCTTCTCGCGTTCCGCGTGGGCGCGAACGTCGTCGCCGAGGATCTGGAACGCCCAGGCCAACCCGTCCTGCGCGTAAAACGCGGCCTTGTCGTTCGGGTAGACCTTCAAGACCATTTCATAAATCGCCTTCGCCTCGTCGACCCGGTTCATCCGGATATACGCTTCGGCGGCATACAAATAGCTCAGCGGCCGCCATTTCGACTGCGACGGGGGCAGATGGCGGAAGATGAATTGGTAGGAGGTCAAAATCGCGTTGTAGCGCTGCAGTTGATACTGAGTCTGCAGGATCGAGAACAGCGCCTGTTCGGCGACGTCCGAGGTCGGCGCGAGGTCGATGATGCGCTGAAACGACGTGACCGCCTCGTCGGGCCGCTTCGCCGCGAGCAGGGAATTCGCGAGGACGATGTAGACGTTCTTGGCGAGGGCGTTGGCCGGATAGAGCGACAGGAAATTCCGGCAGGTCTGCGCCGACTGCGAGTAATCGGAAACCTGGAACTGAGTCCACGCGAGCTTGTAATGGGCGAGCGGAGAGATCCGGATCGTTTCCGGATACTGAGTGATGACCTTGGTGTAGGCGAATAAGGCCTCGCGGAATTGATCCGCGACCAAATAGGATTCGGCGATGAAGTACTGGGCGAGCGGCGCGAAGAAGTCTCTCGGGTAGCGGTCGATCACCGACTGAAAATGCGCCCGCGCCTCGACGTAATTGCTCTTTTGGAAGTACGCCGAGCCGATGCGAAACAGCGCCGAGACGCGCAGAGGAGAGCGAGGGTACTTCGCTGAAAACCGGCGGTACTTCGTGATGGCCCCGTCAAAGTCCTTCGCGAGAAAGAAGGAGTCCCCGATGAAGAATTCCGTCTCTTCGATCAAAACCGAGTCCGGATAGGTTTTGACGAGATTCTGGAAGGCCGCGGCCGCCAGATACGACCGCTTCGACAGCAAATAGGTTTTCCCCAAGTAAAACTGGGCCTCGGCCGTTTTCACGCGCTTAAGCGCGCGCTCGGCGTTGGCGTAATCGCCTTTGTGCAGGCTGATGATGCCCTGCACGTACAGCACGTCCGGTTCTTTCAGGTAATGCGGATAGGTCTCGCCCAGGAGAAACAAGTTGGCTTCCGCTTGGGAGAACTGCTCGAGGGCGAGATTCGCGAAGATCACGCCCATCCAGGCCTCGGGCACGATATACGACTTCCGGTAATTCTCCTCCACGACCCGCCAGGCTTCGATCGCCTTCCCCCACTCCTTCTCGTTGTAGTACACCTCTCCGAGGCGGTATTGGGCCGACGAAAGGAGTCCGGTGTCGTCCTTGCGGTATCGGCGCAGCAGCTCCGAGAACGCCTTCTCCGCCTGCTCCAGCGCGGCTTGGGCGGCGGTGTTTTTGGGAGCCAGCATCCGGTCGGTATCCGCCTTCTTGGATTCCGCCTCCTTGCGGAGAATCTTCAACGCCTGCTCCATGTAGCCTTCGCCCACCATGAACTGCGCGTCGGGCGCCTTCGGGCTGTCCCCGTGATTGCGGATGAAGCGTTCGAACGCCTCGATCGCGGCGATCTTGTCCCGCTGATTCTGATAGAGCTGGGTTCCCGTCTTCCACAACTGCTCTTCTTCCTGGGTCGGAACGTACTGCTTCTTCGCCTCGGCCGGGTTCGGCCGTGCGAATCCTAAGATGAGGGCTGCGGAAAGCGTGGCGAAGCGTTTCATGGTCACTCCAAGCAAGGCTGCAGAGCCTTCGTTCGCACTTCCTTTTCCATCGCGGCGAACAGATCCGCGGGTGCGAGGCCGTTGATCTGCTTGCCGTCGCGGCGGCGGACGGAAACCGTCCCCGCTTCGACGTCCTTCGGTCCGAGGATGAACGCGTACGGAACCTTATCGAGGGTCGCCTTCTTCACCTTCTTATTCAATTTATCGTTCGAAGCGTCCGATTCGACGCGGAATCCTCGCCGCTTAAGCTCGGCGGCAAGCGTCATGGCGGCCTCCCTCTCCCCTTCGGTAATCGTGAGAATCTTGGCCTGCACGGGGGCCAGCCAAAGCGGGAACTTCCCCGCGTAGTGTTCGATCAGCACCCCGAAGAAACGCTCGACCGAGCCGAGCAGGGCCCGGTGCACCATCACCGGCGCCTGGCGGCTCCCGTCCGGCGCGACGTACTCGATGCCGAAGCGCTTAGGCAGGTTGAAGTCGAACTGCACGGTGCTCAGCTGCCAGTCGCGTCCGATCGCGTCAACGAGCTTCACGTCGATCTTAGGACCGTAAAACGCGGCCTCCCCTTCGATGCGGGCGTAGGGGATGCCCATCCGCTCGAGGGTGTTGACCAGCGCTCCCTCGGCGTTCGCCCATTGGTCGGCCGAACCCGCATAATCCCCGGGCTTCGCCGCATCCCATGTCGACAATTCGACCTTGAACTCCGAAAATCCGAAACTGTCGAGCACCGCCTTCGCGAATTCGACGCAGGCCTCGACCTCCGATTCGACCTGCTCGGGCATGCAGAAGATATGCGCGTCGTCTTGGGTGAAGCCGCGCACGCGCAGCAGGCCGTGCACGACGCCGCTTTTCTCGTAGCGGTAGACGGTGCCGAGCTCCGCGAAGCGCAGCGGCAGGTCCCGGTAGCTGCGCAGGCTGTCCTTGTAGATCAGGATGTGTCCCGGGCAGTTCATGGGTTTGAGCTGATATTCCACGTCGTCGATCTTGATCGGGCGGAACATGTTCGCGTCGTAGAAGTCGGCGTGGCCGCTGGTGTGCCAGAGCCCGCGGCGCAGCACGTGCGGCGTGTAGACGAGGCTGTAGCCGCGTTCGACGAGTTCCCGCTTCAGCCAGTCCTCGATCAACGAGCGGATCATCCCGCCTTTCGGGTGCCAAAAAATCAGTCCCGGGCCCGCCTCTTCTTGGATGCTGAACAGGTCCAGCTCCTGTCCGATCTTGCGATGATCGCGCTTCTTGGCCTCTTCGAGCTTGTTGAGGTGGTCCTTGAGCGCGGCTTTGTCGGCCCAGGCGGTGCCGTAGATGCGCTGGAGCATCTTGTTCTTCTCGTCGCCGCGCCAGTACGCGCCGGCGACCGAAAGCAGCTTGAACCAACGGAGCCGGCGCGTATTGTCGACGTGCCCGCCGCGGCAAAGGTCGGTAAAAGTGTCGTGACTGCAGTGCGTCACCTTGCCTTCCAGGGTCTCGAGCATCTCGACCTTGTAGGGTTCTTCCCGTTTTTTCCAATACGCGAGCGACTCGTCCTTCGCGACTTCCGCGAGATGAAAATCGTGCTTGCCCTCGATCACCTCCAGCATCCGTTTTTCGATCGCGACGAGATCTTCCTCGGTGAAGCGGTGTTCGGAATCGAAGTCGTAGTAGAACCCGTGTTCGATGGAGGGTCCGATGGTAATCTTCGTGCCGGGCCACAATTCCTGTACGGCCTGGGCCATCACATGGGCGCAGGAATGGCGGATCGCGTCCAAACTGGACTTCGAGGTCGGATTCTTCTCGTCGAAATCGAGCGCGCCGGCCTGCGCCGCTTCGGTTTTCAATTGCAGTCGGGTATCAGCCACGGTTCCTCTTAAATTGAAAGGCCCGTGAGTCCTGCTTGCACAAGACTGACGGGCTTTAAAATGGTGGGCCGTATAGGATTTGAACCTATGACCTCTCCCATGTCAAGGGAGCGCGCTACCACTGCGCCAACGGCCCTAAGATTATCTTGAAGAATAATAACAAAACAGCCGTTCACGCGCAAGTTGCCATGCTCCAAAGTGTCCGTCTTCCTATAGGGTGAGTTTAAAAGACGCGTGTTAACTTGTCAATAACGAGACCGCAGCGGCAGCGGATAAGTTCCCCTTAAATTTCAGCGGTTTCCAGGCTATAATAGCCGGATGATCCGCTCCTGCCTCGCCTTACTGTTTTTCGCAGCACTCCCGGCCATGGCCGCACCGGACAAGGAAGGAATCGAAAAGATTCCCCGCTTCGATGTGGTCCCCAGCACGATGGACGTCGCCGTCGTCATCGGCATCGAAAACTACCGGGACATCGCCGCCCCTTCGAAGCACTCCGCGAAAGACGCGCAGCTCTTTTACGAATACCTGATCGCAATGGGCTATCCCGCGCGCAACGTCCGGCTGCTGCTCGACGACCACGCCACCAACGGCGATCTGCAGATGGCGATCGAACGCTGGCTCCCGAACCACGTCTCCCCCGGCGGACGCGTCATCGTCTACTACTCGGGGCACGGCGCGCCGGATCCGGCGAACGGAGAAGCCTACCTCGTTCCCTACAACGGCGATCCGGCGTACCTCGAGGACACCGCGTATCCGATGAAACGGCTGCAGCGCAAGCTCGCCGAACTCAAGAGATCCCGCGTCGTTTTACTCGTCGACGCGTGCTTCTCCGGCAGCGGCGGCCGCTCGGTGATCGCGCCCGGCGCGCGCCCCCTGGTCAACCTCGTCTCCCCGGTGCTCATGCGCGGCGCCAACGTGACGATCATGACCGCTTCCGAGGACAAGCAGATCTCCACCTCCTCCCCCGAGACCGAGCACGGTCTCTTCACCTATCATTTGATCGAGGCGCTGCGCTCCGGCAAGAGCGCGGTCGAGGACATCTACGATTATCTTCGCCCGAAAGTGCAGGACGATGCCCGTCGGCTCAACGTCTCTCAGACCCCGACGTTGGCTAAGGCCGACGCGTCGGTCACGATCGCCGACATCAGCGGCGTGGTGTTCGACGCGCCGAAAGAACCCGAGGTTTCCCCCAAGGCTTTGATGGAGCTGGAAGCCGAGAAGCGCCGGATGGCGGAAGAGAAGAAGAAGCTCGAGGCCGAGTCCAAGCGCATCGCAGAGGAAGCCGACCGCAAGGTCAAAGAACTTAAGGAAGAGCGCGCGCGCATGGAAAAGGAGATGGCCGCGAAGCAGAAGGCGGAGCGTGAGCGCATGGACCGCGAACGCCGCGCGCGCGAAGCCGACCTGCGCCGCCAAGAGCGCGAGCTTAAAAAGGCGCGCCGCAAGAAGACCTATCGCGCGCCGCCCCCTCCGTAACACCAACTCTTGTCAAAAAAAAGAGGGGCGGCCCGAAGGCCGCCCCTCTTTTTATTAGAAGAACGCGAAGCGCGCTTAGAAGCGAAGCGTCGCGCCGAAGTCCGGTCCGTGGATGACGGTCAGGTTGTAGCCGTCGTCCATCGGGCTGGTCGGCTTCGCGTACATGCGGTAGCGGGCCGCCAGGCTGAAGTACTCTCCGAGAAAGACCTCGTAGCCGGAGTTGATGTCCCACGCCGCGGCGCCGCCGTCCTTGCGGTTTTTCTTCAAGGTCGTCGAGGCGTTGGAGATCTCCGTCGCGAAACTACCCACGCCGAAGGTCGTGTTGCCGAAGAAGCGATGCGTGCCCGCCTCGTTGATCGGCGCCTGGAAGCCGGCGCCGACTTCCCAAAGCACGATCGTCGTGTCGGTCACCTGGGTTTTCTTTCCGGTCGAACTCCAGATGTGGGCGCTCGTCAGCGTCTGGGTGTCTTTGAAGCTGTTGACGCGGATGCCGGTGAACAGGTTCCACGGCCGTTCCTTAGGAAGGTAGCGCACCAAGAACTCGATGTCGGTGCGCTTCAACTCGTAGCGGCCGTTGAATTGCGGGGTTGTCGCCGGGCCGATGACGCCGAGGAAGTTTCCCTTTCCCGTCCCGCCGTAGAAGTTGAACAGGAAGTCGATGGGCGCGTCCCCGGGCCGGAAGCCGACCGCGGCGCCGGCGAGCGGGATGTTGACCTGTTCGCGCAATGAAATCGTGCGCGTCGTATTGTTGGTCAACAGCGCGGTTTCAAACGCGTTGAAGTTTTCAACGGTAAACCAGATTTTCGGAGTGACGGAAAGCCCGACCTTCGCAGCGGCGTCGGCGGGCGCGAGAACGGCAAGCGTCAGTGCGATCAGAACGGCGGAGAATTTCAAGGCTATGTTTTTCATGTGACCTCGATGTGACTATAAACGGCGAGCTGGAGTCTAGCAAAAATCGCGCATCGCCGACCGAAAATCGGCGGGCGCGGGAGCCGTGACGCGCATCGGACGGCGGTCGGCCGGATGCAGGAAACTCAGGCGCCGCGCGTGCAGCATTTGCCGCACGGCGCCGAGCATGGCCGCGTCTTCGGGTCCGAAGGCCTTCGCGACCGCTTTCCGGTACGCCGCGCCGTCCCCGCAGTAGAGCTTATCGCCGAGGATCGGATGGCCGGCGTGGGCGAGGTGAACCCGGATTTGGTGAAGCCGCCCGGTTCTCGGCCTCGCGAGGAGGAGGGATTCCCCGGCGCCGCGCGCCCGGAACCCCCCTCACGATCGCCAGATACTCCTTGCGGGTCTCGCGCCGCTCGAACTGCTGCTGCAGGGAAGGCCTGGACGCAAGAACGAGAATAGCGCTTCAGGCGCGCCGCGAGAAAAGCGTCCACCCGCATCCCTTCCGCGGACTCGAGTTCGCAGGCGGGAAACGAGACCTCGACCTCGTCGGTTATCTGAGTGCGGACCACAAGCGCTCGTGTTCAAATTGACGCATTCGGTCTTCCGCCGGATCCGACCGGCGCATGACCTTGGTTTGGGGCGCGTCGGAAAAAACGCCGCCCGGAGGCGCGTCAACCGGCTCGAAAGAAGCCGCGTCGTCATGCGCGGGACAAATCGAAATCGCGTCCACCACGGACAGCCCGCGATGGCGCAGCGCCCGGCCGAGTAGGGCGGATGAGTTTTCGTCGAACGGAGACAAGCGCGCGACGAACCCGGCGCCGGCGCGAAGCGTCTCCTGCGCCAACCCCGCGTCGGGTTCGGTCGAAGCGCCGCCGCTGCAGCCTCCGCCGTTGACGACGAGGAGACAGGCGTCCAACCCGGAGCGGGCGGCCTCGCGAATCCAGCCCAAGGTCGCTCCGCGCGCCGCCGACAAAACGCACACGATGCGCGTCGAACGCCGGGCGGCGGCGACGCCCTCGGCGAAGGGGAGCGCGCGCCCGCCGAGGCCGCGGACGCGGTAGCAGCGCAGCGCGTCGAAGGGATCCGGGGAGCGCCGCAAGCTCGTCAGGACGACCAGTTCCTCCGGGAGGACGCCCGAGGCCGCCGCCCCTTCGGTCAAAGCGCGAACCAACGCGCTCAACGCGCAGGCGCTCGCCCTCGCGGCGGACGGAGGATTAAACGCCTCCGCCGGGACGGGCTGGCGCTCGGCGGCGGAGGAAAAACCCTCCCAAGAGGGCTTCTCCAGCCAGTCCCGGTCTTTACCCATCGCGCAGCGCCTCCCGAAGCGAAGCGAGAACCGACTCGGGATCGTCCCCCGCGGACACGCGCCAGGACTCGGCGCCGGAGATTCCCGCGTCGGAGCGAACCAAGCGCAGCAGCGGATCATCGTGGCGCTCGACGGCGACGAGCACGCGGCGCCCGCGAAGTTTTTCCGCCACAGCTTCTGCGGAGAAGGGACGCAGCGTCCGGATCGCGAGCAAACCGCAATCGAGCGTTCCGTCCGATGCCGCGTCCCGCAAGAGCGCGGCAGGACCGCCCGCGGCGACGACAACCGCTCCGTTCGTCCGTCCCCGAAGCGGACCCGGTCCGAAGGCTTTCTTAAGGGAAGCCTCCTTGAGAGAGAGCTTCCGGATACGCTCTTTCCGGCGCGGCTCATCATCGCCTTCGACAGCTCCGGCCGAATGCTCGAGTCCGGGCATTCCCGGAGCGCTGCGGGGAGAAATTCCGTCCTCGGGGTCGGAGTACCGATCGAAGGGGCCCCCCGGACCCGGCCGGCACCAACGCCCCCGGTGAAGGTCCGCGGGAGCGGCCGGCTCCGGCACCGTCTCCCACCGGAAACGGAGCGCGGGCTCGATAACGATGGTGACGCTTGTTTGATAGGACTCGGCGAGATCGAAGGCGGCGGCGACCTGACGGAAAACCTCGCGAACCGAGGCGGGAACGCGCACGATCCCTCCGTAGGATTCGGGCGCGACGGATTCCGATACGAGCAGAACCATCGCCGTTTCCGAGGAAGCGGCCCATGCGGCAGCCGGCGCGGCGAGACTGTCGCGTTCGTAAGGAACTTCCGCGGCGGCGCGCAAACCGCCGTACCCGGCCCCCGCGGCGGAGAACGCGGCCGCCACGGCGTCACCGGCTTCATGAAGGCGCACCCGACGCTCCGGGTCGAGCCGCTTCAACGCGCGACGAGCTCCCGAAACCGGTGCGCTCCCGGAAACGGCAAAGAAACCGCACCCGGCCCACAGACAGGCGGCTGCGATCGCCGTTTCCCCGTTGAGAGCGACCACGGGTTCGTTCTCCGGCTCCGGTGGGGTCGCCGAAGCGGGCCAATTCGCGCCGGCGTACTCTCCCCCGGCCGAGAAGGCTCCATCACTGTCCGGCCCGAACACCGGAAGTCCGGCCAGCCGCGCGAGCGCCCCGGCCGAGAACTCCGGGCCCGAATCGGACGCCTCTTCCGGCAGCAGCCAACGGTTCTCCCCTCGATGCAAGGTTCGAGCGGCGCTGCGGAAAACGAACGGACCGCCCTCTGAAACGCCACAGCGAAATACCCGTCCTTCGCGCGATGCCCACGCCCGCGCGGGGAGCCTCGACCGGGCCGCCGTTTTCATCAGGCGCGCGGTCAAGGCCTCTGCGTCGGGGCCCTCGAGGCGAAGGACGAAAGGCGTCAAAACCCGCCGCCGCCGGGCCCGTCGCCGGGTCCGCCGATCTCGACGCGGTCCCGACCGGGCGCGCCGCCGTGCCGCGCGACGATCGTCGAACGCATCCCTCCCCGCGGGGTGAAGGTTCCCGTTACCATCGCCCAACGCGGAGAGCAGGACGCGACGACGTCCTCGAGAATCCGGTTCACGGCGTTTTCGTAAAAAATCCCGAGGTTCCGGTATTGGAGGATGTAGTGCTTTAAGGATTTCAGTTCGAGGCATTCGGCGTCCGGAAGATATTCGATCGTGATGGTTCCGAAATCAGGAAGCTTCGTCTTCGGGCAAATGGAAGTGAATTCCGGGATGTCGATGCGAATCTCGTAGCCGCGGTACTGATTCGCCCAAGCGTCGATTTTCGGAAGCGACGCCTTCCTGCCGGTTCCGGCATGCGCGAGCGTGTATCCGAGCGGAGTCGCCCGCGCCGTCGTCTTCTTGCCCTTTTTCTTCATAGCTTCAATCTCCTGAGGGAATTAACCACAATCGCGACGCCGCTCACACCCGCCGTCAGCATCGCGTATTCCGGACGAAACACGATATCGAGCCCCGGGCGCAACGCGCCCGCGGCGATAGGAAGCAGCATCACGGTCGGCACGAACGACCACATCAAATTTTCCCGGATCACGCTGCGAATCTTTGTCGCGAGTTGGATCGAGCGGGTCAATCCTTCCAGATCGCGCTCCTCGAGCACCAGATCGGCCGCCTCCGCCGCCAAATCGAAATGCGGACGCGACGCCGTGCCCGCTCCCGTACGAAACCGCGAGGCAAGGGCCACTCCCAGATCCGCCCGGCTCAGCGCGGGGGCATCGTGCACGCCCTCTCCCACCATCGCCACCCTTTTCCCCGAGGCCTGGAGTTCCCGAACGATCCGAACCTTTTCCTCTTCCTGAACCTCCGCGTAGACTCGCTTGATGCCGGCCTCGGACGCGGCCGAATGAACGGCCGCGTTGCGGTCCGCCGAAGCAAGGATCACTTCCAAGCCGAGACTCTCGATGCGGCGCAGCTGCTCAGGCACGCCTTCCCGCAGGGAGTCCGAAAAGAAAAACAAACCCGCGAGTTCCCCGTCCACGGCCGCGGCGAGCATCGGTTCCGGCCGCCGCTGGATCTCGGAATAGAGCCCCTCCTCGGGTTCGACGCCGAAATCCCGCAGCCAGGACAGACTTCCGACGAGGATGCGTCGTCCCCCGATCCGGGCGCTCGCTCCCCGTCCGGGATCGACTTCCACCTCTTCCACCACGGCCGCGCCGTCGGTCGATCCGCGCTCCCGGAGCGCGTCCGCATAGGGGTGTCCCGTTCTGCAGCCGGCGCAAATCGCCAGCGGAAGCAGCGAGCGTTCGGTCCAATCCCCGAAGCAGATCACGTCGGTCAGACGAGGGCGGCTTCCCGTCAGGAATCCGGTTTTATTGACGATCAGCACGTCGGGGCGGTCGAGAGTCTGCAGCGCCGCGGAATTGCGAATGCGCATCCCCATCCTTCCGGCGCGCCGTATGCCGAGCGCGAGCGCCGCTGGAGCCGCCCAACCCAACGACCAAGGACAGGCCGCCGCCAGGGTGAACGCGAACGCGGCCATCGCGTCGGGCAGTCTCGTCGACCCGCCGTGAAGCGACCAGAGCAGCGCGGCGACGGCTGCGGAGATCACGACGACCGGCACGTAGGAGCGGGCGAGACGGTCGGCGAGATCCTCGGTCACGCCTTTGGACTCGAAACCCTCGCCGACCAAAGCCACTAGTCGGGCCAGATCGGTTTCTTCGCGAACCCGCGACACCCGCACCGTCAACGGCGCGTCCTTGTTGATCGAACCGCCGAGGACCCGACTCCCGGTCATTTTCTCGGCCGGCTCATCCGAGCCCGTCCACAAGGACTCGTCGACGCGCGAGGTTCCTTCCAGAACCTCCCCATCGAGTGGAACGGGTTCTCCCGCCAGAACGCGCACAACCGCGCCTATGGCCACTCCCTCGCTGGGAACCAAGCGCTCACGTCCCGCTTCCACGACCCGGGCGGTCGCCGGGATTCGCCGCATCAGCCGCCAAATCGATTCGCCGCTTCCTTCCGTCAACTCGCGCTCCAGCCAGCGTCCCGCCAACGGGAACATTAAAAGCGCGGCCGCAGCGCCGAACATCGGGATGCGCAGTCTCTCGGGAAGGAGTTCCGGTGCGAATTCCACGATGGTCGTATAAAAGAAAGCGGCGAGGACGCTGAGGGATACGAGCATGTCCGCGTTGGCCCTTTGACGCGAAAAGCCCTCCAACGCCCCGCGATGAAACGGCGCTCCGCACCAAAGGACCAGGGGCAGCGAGATCAGCCAGGCGGAATACGGCGACAAATCCAGAGGACCGCGAAGCCACAGCGCCGCGGAGAAGGCTCCCGCGAGAGCAAGACTCCGCTTGCGAACGATCACCGCGGCGTCACCGCCCGTCTCTCCAGGATGTTTCCAGAGCGTCCAGGTCGCGCCATTGCGCGGGAAAGCCCGTGCGCAGCGCGTCGCCGGCGCGCTGCCCGTCCTTGAGCGCGCGCATGAACTGCCCGAATCCGACCCGGCCGCCGCGTTCGATCAGGAAACGCACAACCGAGCCGACCTGCCGGTACCAGGCGGAGACGTTGCGTTCTCTTTCATCCATTGGAGCCAGCAGCAGCATCTCCTGGAACGAGAGTACCGGATCGCGGGAAAGGTCCGCCGCATAGCCTTGCGCGGCGAGGGCTTCCCGTTCCTCATAGACCGCCAGCCCTTCATTGACCCAACGCAGCGATAGATCGTCCCGGTCCAAATACTCCCTGAAGATCAGGTGGGTCATTTCGTGAGCCAATACGCCGGGGAGATTCCTGCTCTCGTACGCGTAAATCGCGTTTCCCGCGGAAAGTCCTCCCGACCACTGCGGCATTCCTGTCTTTCGCAGATACTCCTCCCGGTCGCCGTAAACGATCACGCGGTACGGCTCCCGCGGCAGGAATGAGTACAGCCCGGTATCGTTCATCAGACGCGAGTACAAATTTTCGCATAGCGCCGAAACGGCGTCCGCATTGCCGCTCCCGTATGCGCGGACGGAAAAATGAAGACTGACGAGTTCCTTGGCGCCCGGATCGAGATCCTCGAATTCCCTCATCGAAGAACGCGGAGGAGGAGGCGAATTTCCTGCGTCTTCCGCGGGAAGCGGCACGCAACCGACAAGCACCGACGCAACCGCGCCGAGAAGCAAAAACCTTTCCATTTTCGGCCATTCTATCAAATTGATAGAATCCTCGTCGCATGAGCGCAACTCTCCGCCTCAAAATCGAGCGCATGACCGCCGAAGGACCCGGCATCGGGCGACCCGAAGGCGGAGGTCCGGTGCATTTCGTCCCCTATACGGCCCCGGGAGATTCGATCGAGGCCTTCGTCCGCCAATCAAAATCGGGATTCGTTCGCGCGAGCATGACCCGCCTGCTCTCGGCGGGCCCCGGCCGCGTCGAACCCCGCTGTCCCCTTCACTACTCGCCGGCGATGGCGCTGCGCGGCGACGCGCCCTGCGGGGGATGCGACTGGCAGCATCTTAACGATGAGGTCCAATTGGAGTCCAAGCGCGAACTCGTGCGCGACTGCTTGTTTCGCATCGCAAAACTGCGGGAACCCAAGGTCGAGCCGCCGTTGCGCTCCCCCTCCGCGTGGCGCTACCGAAACAAGGTTCAGGTTCCGTTCGGCACGTCAGGCGGCCGCGTCGTCGCCGGATTCTACGCGCCGGGCTCGCATCAAATCGTCGATTTTGACGACTGCCTGGTGCAGCCCGAGATCTCCGTCGCGATCGTCAAGACGGTGAAGCGCCTCGCCGGGGAGCTGCGCTGGCGCCCGTACGATTACGACCGAAACTCGGGATGGCTGCGCCATCTTTTCGTGCGAACCAACGCGCGCGGACAGGCCCTGGTCGCTTTGGTGACGAAAACGAAGGACCTCCCGGGGGAGAAGCGCTTCCTAGAAGCCCTCCTCAAGGAGCATCCGGCCGTCATCGGCGTGCATCAGAATGTCCAGCCCATCAAGACGACGGTTGTGCTCGGACCCCGCTGGAAAAAAATCTGGGGCCGCCGCATGATCGAGGAGCGGGTCGGCTCGATCCGCCTGCGGGTTTCTCCCGCCGCCTTCCTGCAGGTGAACACGCCGGCCTGCGAGGTGCTCTACGGGGTCGTTCGCGACTTTATCACCCGGGACGGCTTCCGACCGAAACTACTGCTGGATCTTTACTCCGGGGTCGGATCGATCGGCCTGTCGCTCGCCGATTTGGCCCGCACGGTCGTCGGCGTCGAAGAAGTGCGGGACGCGGCCCAGGACGCGCACGACAACGCGCGGCTGAACGCTATCACCAACGCGGAGTTCTACGCCGGAGGCGTGGAGGCGCTTCTATCCAAGCTCGAACGAAGACTGTCCTCAGAACCCGAACGCTCCGCGGCGGCGGTTCTCGACCCGCCGCGTGCCGGCTGCACGAAACCCGTATTGAAGATTCTCCGTTCGCCCGCGTTCGAGCGCGTCGTCTACGTCTCCTGCAACCCGGCCACCTTCGCGCGCGACGCCGACTGGCTCTCGCGTCACGGTTGGACTCTTGAACGGGTTCAGCCCGTTGATTTGTTCCCCCAAACCTCCCACATCGAGACGGTGGGACTGTTCCGACGCCGGCGAAACCGCCCGACGACAACCTAGGTCTTTCGCGTCGATTTCCGCGGGCCTTTCGCCCCTCGCCCGCCAAGAGGACGAGCGCTACTCTGAAGTACAGGCGGCGGGATCGATCCCAAACCCCTCGCTCGTTCCCGACGCCTCCCCCCCCGGTGAAAGCCGGGGGGTCTCGTTTTGCCCGACGCGCTCATAAAACAAGGACGGACGACCTCGATCGATATGGGTCCTTGGACCTAGAAAAGAGTAGGTAAATTTGGCCTTGTCGCCCCCCGAGTCCCTGCTACAATAGGAAGGAACCCGGAGAGGCCTATGAAAAAGACGCTTGCCGCGCTTCTTTCCATCCTGCTGCCCGCCGCCTCGACGCCGGCGTCGATCTTCGCCGCCGGGAAGCCGCTTTACAAATTTTTAGATCCTCAGGAAAGAGCCCTGTGGAACCTGCCCGCGACCAACGACGACGGCAAGTGCGCGATGGAAGCCGAGGTTTCCGAGGCCCAGGTCACGGAGTGCCGCGCCCGCCTGGGGAAGGCCGTCGACGCCTATCTGGCGAAATCCGACCTTCCCGTTGACGGGTGGTCCCCGGAAGAAGCCGTTTACATCGCTAAACACCCGGAATCCGCCGGCAGCGCCGGCTTTGCGGCCCTCGGCGCGCTGTTCACCGAAGGGAAACTCACCGGATGTCAAAGCGCCGAAGACCGCTCGTCTCTCATGCGCCGGATGCGTCAGCTGCTGCGCAAGGAACTGCTGAGCTCCCGGGAAGGCTCGGCCCAGAACCCCTTCGCGTCTTTGATCAAAAACGATTTTGCGGGTGGAAAGGTGACTGATTGCGCAACGGCTCTCGGCGCCGCCGGGAACAAGCATCTCGCTTTGAAAAAGGCGGTCATCGACAATTTCAACCCCATCGAAAACGCGATCCTGAAGGATCTGTACCGGACCCCGAAAGCGGAGCAGGAATTCGTCCAGAGCGCCCATGCGGCGGCGCTCGGGACGAGCGCCGACCAACGGGCGTTTTACAAGAAGTACCGTGAGATCACCCGTCAGTACGCCAAGAAAGCGAACGCGCTTCCCAAAATCGACGGAAACGCCGACACGGTGCTCGGCATGCTGTCCTCCGCCGATGAATCCTTTTTGAAAAACGCGGTCGGGGATAGAACGCGCGACCAGATGCTGGCGAAAATCAAGGACGCGGACGCGCTGGCGAAAACGGGCGATAAGAAAGCCGCGATAGAATTAGCGCGCCGGATCCGCACGGTGGTCGCCGCTTCTTTGGCGAATTACGCGGCCGACAGCGCCGATGTGAACGCGAAGGATCAGTTGAAGAAGATCGACGAAATTTCAGACATCGCGCTGAACCCCGGCAACAGTCTGGAGGAGTCCATCGCCCTGATTCAAAAGAAATTCGACGGAACCCGGATTGAGAACGACGTGGTGCTGATGCCCGGAGAAACCGAGCCCGGTCACAAGCCGAACGTCACGGTCGGCGAAGGCGATCTGGCCCGCCGCCGGGACAAGACCGACGTCCCCGCTCCGGACCGGGTTTCCGAAATTCAAACGAACAAGACGCTCGACTCGGGCGATGAAAAGGCCGCGGCGGGGGCCAAAACCAAGATCCGCAAGTTCAAACGCGCCCTGCTCGGCGCCGCGTGGGGCGCCGTCGGATTGGGATTTTTCGGTTTCATCTTCGGCGGACCGATCGGCGCGCTCGTCGCCGCCGCCGCCGGCGCCGCGATCATGGGCGGCGTGGTCCACATGGTCAACAACCCGATCGAATAGGGTTCACTCGACGGAGACTTTAGCGGCCGCCGCCTTGTCCGCCTGATGCAGTCCCCAAGCGAGGGCGCAAGCGCCGACGGAAATGCAGGAATCGGCGAGGTTGAAAACCGGCCAAATCCGAAAATCCAAAAAATCCACGACCGCTCCAAACGCGATCCGGTCGTAGAGATTTCCCAAGGCCCCCGCGGCGACCAAGACCGATCCGAAACGAAGGAAGAACCCCGCGTCCCTCCAACCCCGGCGCATGTAGAACAATCCCCCCAACAGCGCGATGGAGATCGCGATCAAAATGAGGTTGTTTCCCCGCATCACGCCCCATGCCGCGCCGGTATTTTCCACGTACGTGAAGTGAAAGAACGGTGCGACCGGCAGGCTTCCGCGCGGCATGAGCCACTGCTGCGCCCACAGCTTGCTCACGCGGTCCGCGCCGAAAAGCGCGAGCAACGCGGCGGGTTCGATTAGGCGGAAAGCTGATCGACGCATCGAGCGCAAAGATCCGGATCGGAGCCCGTGCCGCGATCTTCGCGGACGCGCCAGCAACGGGGACATTTTCCGCCGGGAGCCGGGGAAACCGTGATTTCGGCCCCGCCCTCGGTCAACACGAACGCGGAGACGATCAAAAGTTCGATCCAGATTTTCTCTCCCATCTCGGCGACCAACGCCCGCTCGGCGGAGTCGGAGGGGTTGAACGCGATCTTGGCCTGCAGCGACTTCCCGATGACGCCGGCACCCCGACTTTCCTCGAGGGCTTTGAAGATGCGCTCCCGGACGGAGAGGACGCGCTCCCATCGTTCTGCGATCCCGGCGTTTTCCCACGCCTGCGGCGCAGGCGGGCACTCAAAGAGAAAAACGCTCTCAGGGAGCGAGAGTCCCGATCCCTGCTCAACGCGAAGCCGGAGGATCTCGAGCCAGGCCTCCTCACAGGTGTAGGAAAGAACCGGGGAGGCGAGCGACGCCAACCGGGTGAGGCACTCCCACATCACCGTCTGTGCAGCGCGCCGAACCGGATCGTCGGTCTTGAGCGTGTAGAGCGCGTCCTTTCGGGCGTCCAAGTAGAAGGCGGAAAGCGTCAGGTTGCAGAAGTCGACGATCGAAATAGCCGCCTTGCGAAAGGCGAAATCTCCGTACGCTTTGCGCACCCCGGCGTCCAACTCTCGAAGCTTGAGGAGGACGAACCGTTCCAACTGGGGCATGCGCTCCGCCAAGACAAGATCCTTCGCGGGATCGAAATCGCAGGTATTCCCCAGCAGATATTTGAACGTATTGCGGATTTTCCGGTAGGTGTCGGTCGGGCCTTCGAGCAACTTCACCGAAAGACGGACGTCCTCGGAGTAATCCGTTAACGCGACCCAGAGTCGCAGCACGTCGGCGCCGAGTTTGTCGACGACCTCCTGAGGCTTGACGGTGTTGCCCAGCGACTTGCTCATGGCGCGGCCCTTGTCGTCGAGCACGAATCCGTGCGTCAGCACGCTCTTGTACGGGGCCTCTCCATTCACTCCGACGGCCATCACCAAGGAACTTTGAAACCAGCCGCGATGCTGATCGGAGCCCTCCAGATAGAGGTCGCAAGGGACCTGGTCCGGTTCCAGCACCCCGAGCCAAGAGGCGCCCGAATCCATCCAGACGTCGAGGATATCGGTCTCGCGCAGGAAGCGGCCTTTGCGCGCCGGAACGAAATCCCAATGCAGGCAGCCTTCGACCGGGTCCGGGCCGAAGACTACGGGCTTTCCGGAATCTTCGAACCAGAAATCCGAGCCGTCGGCGGCGACCTTTTTTTCAATCGCCTCGAGGACTTCGTCGTCGGCCATCACCGCGCCGCTTTCGGAGTCCGTAAAGATAGGAATCGGAGTGCCCCAGAGCCGTTGACGCGAAAGACACCAGTCGGGACGGCCCGCAAGCATCGCCGAGATGCGCTCCTCGCCTTGCGGCGGAACCCATCTAACCTTTCCGACGGCCCCCAGTAATTCTTCGCGAAAGTTTCCTTTCGAAACGCCGAGAAACCATTGCTCCGTCGCGCGAAAGGCGATCGGATTCCGACACCGCCAGCAGTGCTGATAGTTATGTTCGATCTTGCCGACGGCCAACATGCGTCCGGCCGCGGTCAACTGCTCGATCACCGCGGGGTTGCCTTCCTCGAAGATCTTTTTTCCGGAGAGTTCCGGACCCGCCTCGGCGCTATAGCGTCCGGACGCGTCGACCGGGCAAAGAATCTCGAGATTTTCTCGAATGCCGGTAAAATAGTCGTCGGCTCCGTGGCCGGGGGCGGTGTGCACGATGCCGGTACCGTCCTCGGCGCTGACGTAATCGGCGAGCACGCCCTTGGACTCGCGATGCGGAAATTCAGCGTTGAAGGCGAACGGCGTTTCACAGACCAGTCCCGCGGCGACAATTTCCTTTCCGGAAAGCGTCTTGAGAACCGCGTGAGACGCCGCCTTCAGCGCGGCAGCCACCGCCTCGAGCCGCTCGTTCGCGAGAAGCAAAACGCGCTTTCCGAAATCGGGGAGTTCCATCTCAACAACGCAGTATTCGAGCTTGGGGTTGAAGGCCACCGCTTTATTCGCCGGGAGCGTCCAAGGCGTCGTCGTCCAAATGACGGCCTCCACAGGGTGCGTCGTCTCCCCGAAAATCTCGTGCCCATTCACCACCGGGAGCGCGACGAAAACCGAAGGGGACTTCTTCATCTTGTACTCGACTTCCGCTTCGGCGAGCGCGGTTTCGCAAGTGACGCACCAAGAAACCGTCTTCACCCCCCGGTAGATAAAGCCCTGATTGTAAAGAAGCCGGAATGCCTTTAGAATCGCCGACTCATACCGACGCGACATCGTCTTGTACGGAGCGTCCCACGATCCCAACACGCCCAGCCGCCGAAACTCATCCCGCTGCAAATCGATCCACCGGTCGGCGAAGGCCGCGGCCTCGCGGCGGAACGCCGGAATATCATCCACCGCGCGCTTAGACATCTTCTTTTCCTTGAGCAGCGCGTGCTCGATCGGAAGTCCGTGGCAGTCCCAACCCGGAACGTAGGGGGTTCTCCGTCCCATGAGCGCCTGGGATTTTACGACGATGTCCTTAAGAACCTTGTTGAGCGCATGCCCGATGTGAATGTGGCCGTTGGCGTACGGGGGACCGTCGTGAAGGATGAACGGCTCTCGTCCCTGGCGCGCGTTCATCTTCTCGAAAATGCGCCGTTCCTCCCAGAACGCGAGCCATTCGGGTTCGCGCTGCGGCAGGTTCCCGCGCATCGGAAATTCGGTCTTGGGAAGATGGACGGTGTCGGAATAGCTATTTTTAGGGGCGTTGTCGGTCTTCGGAGTCATGGGATTCTCTTTAATATATTTGAGATTCTATCATTTTTGTGGTACAAGGGAATTCATGCAGGCTCTCGAAAGCCGCGTCTTGATCAAGAAACCGGCCAGGCGGGTTTGGAAAAGCCTCGCGAGCCCGAATTTTTGCCGCACGTTGACGGACTCGTTTTGGCGCTTCGGCCGCAATCTTCAATATCAAATCGGCGGCGTGGGAGAGGGCGATCGTCTTCAGCGGGGAACCCACATCAAGGTTACGACCGGCTGGGGACGCCCTTGGCTGGATTGGATCGTTTCGGACTGCGTTCCGAACGCATTTCTCGTCATGCGGGCCGAGAAACCCGGACGATTTGAAGGCTACCACATGGTCGTTCGGGCGGAGATCGAACCGCTCGACGATGAGAAGTGCACGGTCACCCTAAAACTCTTCGTCCTCTTTTTAAATCGAGCGCTTGAAATCGCGAGCCTGGCTTTGCCGCTCGGTTTTCTGTACCGCATGTGCTTGGACGCGGCGCTGCGGAAAACCAAGGCGTCCATCGAGCGCTCCTAAAACGAAGCGGGGGGCCCGGGATTCCCGGGGCCCCCGCGCGTTCTCTCCGAGGAACCGCTATTGGGTCAGAGTGAAGTCCGAATTGCTCTCCGTCTCGACCCCCTCGTGGACGTTCTGATGGCTTTCCTGATTGCCGGACGGATTCGAGGCCGAACAGTTCGCCGTCTTGACGTTGTTCTGCGAGGCCTGGTCGGCGCACTCGTCGACGATTTGGCCTTGATCCTTCTGACCGTAACTGTCTTCGATCGTATCGCCCTGCTTCTTGGCGTTGTCGCCCATCTGGCCCGCCATCATCGCCATCATCGCCCCGGCGGCCATCAACGCGCCGCCGATCGCGGCGAGAATGATGTTGAGCGGGAAGCCTGCCTGCGTGGCGGCCAGCAAAAGCGCCGTCCCCGCGGCGATCAGCGCGATGCTGGTCGCCTTCATGTTCTGGGCGGAATCCGACTGAGACTTCGCCGCGTCCGCGGCACCCTGATAAGGAGTCGCGTTCACGCCCGTCCCCACGTCGGGAGCTCCGGAGGCGATGCCGTCCGGTGCTCCGTTGCCCGGCGGGACGACGATTCCTTCCCCTTCGATTCCGCTCAACTCCCCGCCGATCGTTTTGCCCTGATCGAACGCGTCCGCGGAAAAAGCCTTGGCCCCCTGATCCGCCGCGCCGATCGCGGTGCGGGACAGCGTCCGGGCGAGCTTCAACTGACCCATCGCGCGGTCCGACTTGCCTTTCAGCGTGCTCATCCCCGCCCCGCGAGCGGGACTTAGCTTCCGCTTGAACTGAGCGAGTTTTCCCTTCTGGCTGAAACCGGGAGTATTCCCGATGCTCTTCTTCAGGTTGAAGTTTTTCGATTGAAGCTGCGGCCCGCCGCCGCCGCCCCCACGCAGTTGGCTCATGTCGCTGGTCAATTTTTTCGCGAAGCCGTCTTTAAGTTTCCCCTTCTCCGCGCCGGCGCCGTTCATGAGGCCTGAAACGTCGGGCATTTCAAACGCGGGCTGCTCTTCCTGAGCGGCCCCTTCCGGAGTCTCCACTTCTTCGTCCTTGGGCGCGTCCTTGGGCGCATTGGGATTTTCCTTGTCCCAGACGATCTCCCCCTGGTTGGCGTGGGACAGATAATCGAGCGAGCGATCCTTCGGGGCGTCAATGACGATTCCCGAACCGCCCGCGCCCGAAAGCGCGAGCGACCCATCGCGAACCGTCGGCTGAAGACCGACTCCGCCCAGCTTCATGCCGGCCATCGCGAGCAAACCGCCCCACGCCATCATTCCGCCGAGCACCAGCGAGGCGCCCAACTTCCCGGCGAACATGCCGCCCAGCAAAGTGGAGCGTCCAAAAACGTTCGCGAGCGCCATCGCGATTCTCTGAGAGCCGAGCAATCCCCAGTTGCCCGCCATGCCCCCGCCGACCCGGGCCAGGCCGCCTCCCATCATGGCGCCCGGTCCGCCCGCGCCCGAACCGGCGTACCATGGAACGCCGGCGCCCTTTTTCTCCTTTTTCTTTTCCCTCAGCGTCGGAATCTCCGGCGCCGAGGCGAGCGTGTGGGGCGGCGGGGTTTCCACCCCTGACGTCTTCTTATCCTTCTTAGAGAACCAGGCCATGCCGATAGCGTATGGGGCTTCGGGGAAGTCAGCCAGGGCCAAAGGACCTAGGCCTTTAGACCTATATCGCTGAGCCCTTTCCCATTAGCTTGTCGCCTCCCGGTCGATTAGGTATAGTACGCTATGATCACTTTCATGTCGGTTTGTATAGGAATTCTCACGCTGACGCACCTTTGCGGACTGATTCTTTTGATCGCGACCTTGATCCAATTGAGGCGCTCCGCCCAGGCCTTCGAAGTCCTCGCCTATCAGGCCCAAGACGAGATGGAAAAAATGAGCGCGGCGACCAAGCGGGCCGCGGATTTTGCAGGATTGCTGAGTTCGAACTGGCTTCGCGCCGGGGTGGTAGGGCTCGGGGCGCTGTTCGCGCTCTGGCCGAAAGGCGATCGGAAGCACTGACGGAGACAACGTATGCCCAATCACGACTGCGACGGATCCTTCGGGGCGTTCCTGTTCGGCGGATTGCTCGGCGCCGCGATCGCCCTGCTGCTTGCGCCTAAAACCGGAGAGGAGACCCGTGAACAAATCGCCGACTGGCTCGAAGAGGGCCGCCGCCGCACGCGCGACTACCTCGACGAGGCGACGGCGCCGGACGCATGAAGGAGCTTTTTAAGACCCTTCGCAAAATCGTCGGAGACCGGCGGTTCGAGGAAAGACGGGAGTTTTTGCGCTCCCTCAGTCTCTGCAAGGGCCTCAAAGAGCGCGAACTCGGCTACCTTCTTCAGTCCTTTCACAGCCGGATCTACAATGAAGGCGAGGTTCTCTTTCTCGAAGGCGACATCGGCCGCGCGTTGTTTATCGTCGAATCCGGCCGGGTCGAGCTAAGCAAGATCGGTTCCGACGATAAACCGCGCCGCATCGCCGAACTTCACGAAGGCGCCTTCTTCGGGGAAATGGCTCTGCTCGAACATATGCCGCGTTCCGCCTCCGCGACCGCGCTGGAGAAATCAAAACTTCTTCTTCTCTACCGCTCGAAACTCGACGAAATTCTCTACCACCATCCGAAAGTCGGTGTCTCGATCATGGCCCATTTGGCGAAACTGCTTTCGGCGCGCCTCAGGAAAACCTCGGAGAAGCTCGCGTCGATCACCGACGCCGACCCGGCCGCGGTATGAACGCGCGGTCCCAAGGACGCCGTTCGACCGCTCCCCCCCTCTGGATCTTCCTGATTGTAGCCGCGGCCGGCTACGGGCTGTTCCACGTTCACGAAGTCCTCATCCCGTTTCTTCTCAGTTTCGCGCTCGCCTATGTCCTCAACCCGATCATCAATTATTTTGAGGTCCGGGGATTCCGCCGAGACCTCGTCGTCGGGATGATTTATCTCGGGCTCGCCGTGACCGTCACGATCGCGGCGAGTTCGGTTCTCCCCGCGATGTCCCGGGAACTCGCGATGCTGCAGGGGAAGGCGCCCGGCTATTTTGCCAAGGTCCAGCAAATGGCCGCGGACACGCAACACCGTTTGGCGCAGGAACTCCCGTTCGGACAGACGGTCGTCGACAGCTGGAGCCTCAAGCTCTACGAGCCCGTCATGAAGCAGCTTCCGAAGGTCCCGCAGTACGTACTCGGGCTCTTCCCGCTGTTCTCGCTTCTGTTTCTCGTCCCGTTCATCACCTTCTTTTTGCTCATGGACTCGACACGGCTTCTTCAAAACGCGATCCAGGTCTGCCCGAGCCGCTACGTGGAACAGGCGCTGCACCTGCTGAGCGAAATCGACACTTCGCTGGGCAATTACATCCGCGGGTTGCTGATCATCGCGACCGTCATCGGCGTCGCTTCCTATGTCGGGCTCGTGC